>OMCP01000005.1_pt1 | contig 128855 bp, 94 predicted proteins | sample 1646051 | NCBI WGS metagenome assembly OMCP01 (sample SAMEA103958146, study PRJEB25191) | human gut metagenome
CCATGAAGCGGGGCTTCCCTTTTCCGAAAAGCCCTACCGGGACGGAGAGGATTTTGACCCCTATGTATTTGACGGGAGCATGAGCATTGAAGATTTTGAGCTTATGCACCGCATGATGAACGAAGAAAGGAGCGAACAAATGGCAGAACCGATTTTAAGCGGCTATCTTTCCAATCTTGGGAAGTACACCGAGGGCAGACCCGCGGGCGAATGGGTGACGTTCCCCACGACTGCCGAACATCTGAAAGAAGTCTTTGACCGTATCGGGATTGACTTCAAGCACTACGAGGAATGGCATTTCACAGAATTTCAATCCCCTATCCCCGGCTTGACGGAACATTTAAGCGAGTATTCCCACCCCGACGAGCTGAACTATTTAGGGAAGCTCTTGGAAATGCAGTTTGACGACGACCGGGAGAAATTCATTGCAGCCATTGAATACGGCGACCATGCCGACAGCTTACAGGACATCATCAACCTTGCACAAAACCTTGACTGCTACTGGCTTTATCCGTCCGTCCACAGTGAAGAAGAATACGGGCATTATCTGGTTGACGAACTGGAAGAACCGGAGCTATCCGACGAAGTGAAACGGTATTTCATGTATGAGGAATACGGGCGGGACGCTTCCATTAACGACGACGGTATGTTTACCGAAAAGGGCTATATCTACAACAACCGCAACACCTTTACAGAATGGTACGACGGGCGCGACGTTCCACAGGAATACCGGGTAACGCCACAGCCCCCGCAGCCAGAACGCCCCGACCCGGAAAAAGAAGATTTTGACGCTGCCGCAATGCAGCCCGCCCTTGCCGCCGAGCCGCGCCCGGTTATCCCGATTATCCCTACCGCCGACACTTCCGACGGGAAGCTGAAAGAGATTGCCGCCCACCTGGAACGCGGCATTACGGAACTGTTTGACAGTGAACGCTATGCGGACTATCTGCGCGTCATGTCAAAGTTTCCGACGTACAGCTTGCGGAACACTGTCTTAATCGCCATGCAAGCCCCCGACGCTACCCATGTCATGGGCTTCAACGCATGGAAAGACCCGCTTATCAACCGCCATGTAAAGGCAGATGAAAAGGGAATACGGATTATCGCCCCTACCGAAAAGACCATACGGAAGCGGGTAGAAAAACTTGACCCGGACACGCAGCAGCCCATAATCGGCACAGACGGAAAGCCTGTCACCGAAGTACAGGAAATCAAGATACCAAAGTTTATTGTCGTTTCCGTCTTTGACGTGGCGCAGACCGAGGGAAAAGAGCTGCCCACCCTTGCCGCCGAGTTGACGGGCAATGTGGAACAGTACCCGGATTTTTTCGCCGCCCTTGAAAAAACGTCGCCCTTTGCCGTTGGCTTTGACGAACTGACAGGCAGCATAAAGGGACGTTGCAACTATGAGGAAAGAAAAATCATTATCAACGAGGGCATGAGCGAATTACAGAATATCAAGACCGCTATCCATGAAATCGCCCATGCGACGCTGCATGATACCGCTATCGACGCGCCGGAACGCCCCGACCGCCGCACCCGCGAGGTACAGGCTGAAAGTATCGCCTTTACCGTCTGCCAACATTACGGGCTTGACACGTCGGACTATTCTTTCGGCTATGTCGCCGGGTGGAGCAGCGGACGGGAACTTGCCGAGCTGAAAAGCTCTCTTGAAATCATCAAAAGCACCGCTGCAAAGCTGATTGAAGCCATTGACGGACATTTTGCGGAAATCCAAAAGGAACAGGCAAAAGGACAGGCACAGGCGCAGCCCGAAGCAGTAACAGAGCCGCCGGAAACCCCCGCGCCGGAGCAGCCCGAAGCAGCCCCGCAGAAACAAGCGGACACAGCACAGGAAACCCGCAGCGAAGCCCCACAGGAAACCGCCACAGCACAGGAAACGCAGCAAGCCGCCGCCCCCTACTATTCTATCAACGAAACCGCCGCCCGCCACGCAAAGGATATGAGCAGCTTTTACGATTACAAACCGGGCAGCGCAACGGCAGAATACCGCAGCTACATTGACGAAGCCGTACAAATCGCAGAACGGCAGAAAAAACGTGTTGACCCTATGTACCATGAAAAGATTGACAGTCTGCTTGACACTTATGCCCGGAAACTGGCGGCGAATATGAACAAGGGCTATGAAATTGCGGGGCGCGTTCCCTCTATCTTGATTGCCGGAGGTTCCAACTTCCCCACAAGGAAGAAAGAAAAGCAGAACGCCGCCACTGACCGGAATATGCAGGAATACCGGGACATACAGGGCTTGCTTGATAAAATCCGCAGTACAGGAATGGGCGGTATCAGCGCGGACGACCCGCAAGCAGTCGAGAAACTCCAAAAGAAACTTGCGGGACTGGAAAAATCACAGGAAACCATGAAAGCAGTCAACGCCTATTACCGCAAGCATAAGACCCTTGACGGTTGCCCGCATTTACCGCCGGAGCAGCTTGAAAAGCTGAAAGCGGATATGTCGAGCCAATGGCATTTGGGGGATAAGCCTTTCGCGTCATGGGCGTTATCCAACAACAACGCAGAAATCCGGCGCGTCAAAGACCGCATTAAATCCCTCTCACAGACAAAAGAAATCGGTTTTGTCGGTTGGGAGTTTGAGGGCGGCAGAGTGGAAGCAAACACCGAAGCAAACCGTCTGCAAATCTTTTTTGACGGGAAGCCCGACGAAGCGACGCGGACAGAACTGAAAAGCAATGGTTTTCGGTGGTCACCCAAAGCCGAAGCATGGCAGCGGCAGCTAACCAATAATGCCTATTATGCGGCAGACTATGTGAAATCCATTCAGCCCCTTACCGGGGAAAAGCCCACTGATTTACTGCGGGCGCATATCCGCAGCCAAAAGGAAGCGGCACAGGCGCAGCCCCCACAGGAGTACATCTATCAAGTACACGCGAACCCCCGCAGCGACAGCCGGGAAAATCTTTCTATTCTGCAAGCATACGTTCCACAGGAGGACGGGAAAGCCCAAATAGGCGACGTTCTGTATATCGGCACACCCGAAAAATGCCGCGAGCTTATGGGGCAACTGAACGCCGGGGAACTGACACAGGCAGAGGTAAAAGAACTTTACGCAAAGGCACAGGAAACGGCAAAGACCGCCGGACAGGGCAAAGACACCTTTTCCATTTACCAGATAAAAGGCGGGGACGAAACAAGGGATTTCCGCTTTGAGCCTTACGACCGCCTGCAGGCGGCGGGAAATGTGGTTGACAGGGCAAACTATGAGCTTGTCTATTCCGCGCCCCTTGCGCCGGAAACTTCCCTTGAAGATATTTACACCCGTTTCAATATCGACCACCCCAAAGATTTTAAGGGACACAGCCTTTCCGTTTCGGACGTGGTAGTGCTTCATCAGGACGGACAGGACGCGGCGCATTTCGTTGACAGTGTAGGTTTCCGGGAAGTGCCGGAGTTTTTACAGGAGCAGAAGCAGCTTACCCCGGACGACTTGGAAACGGGCGAAACTGTCAAAACACCGAGGGGGACTTTCCATGTGACCGCCATGAGCCGGGAGCAGATAGAAGCCGCCGGATATGGCTTTCACCACCAGTCGGACGACGGAAAGTATCTGATTATGGGGAATGGGACGCGGGCGTTTGCCGTTGCCGCAGAACAGGCGCAGCGGGACAATCCCTTGAAAACCGCCGAGCAGACCACAGAGCAGAACGGGAACATGATTGACGGTATCATCAACAACACCCCTACCGTTGACGAACTGGAAGCAAAGGTAAAAGCGGGCGAGCAGATTTCCCTTGTTGACCTGGCTAATGCTGTCAAAGCCGACAAGGAGCGCGGCAAGGGAGCGAAGCCGGAAAAGAAGCCCTCTATCCGGGCGCAGCTTAGAGCAGACAAGGAAAAGGCACAGAAGAAAAACGCAAAGCAGAAATCGCAGGACTTGGAAAGGAGCTGACCCATGCCGGAACAGAGCAAATTTGAAAACGTGGACGTGACCGCTTCCCTTGAAGCGATTATGAAGCAGAACACAGGCTTTTACCAGAGCGACTTAGACATTGACAAAGAGATTATCGCAAAGGCGGCGGCAAGCCCCAACAGGGAGGACAAGACCCTTTTATGGTTCTGCCGCCCGTCCGGGACGCACTGTTTCCGGGAGCGCGACGTTTTCCTCAAAGATACCGCACCCCACAACACATGGCGTTTCTACATGGAGCAGACAAGCGACCGCGTTCTTGCCTATGCAATCGAGCTGACAGGAAAGGAACGCGGGAAAATCAAGGGCAATCTGTACGAACTGGACTACGCTAAACATTATGAGCGCGTCAAGGAAAAGGAGCTGCCCGCCGATACGGTCAAGCTGATTTATGAGCATGGGGAAAGGGTACAGGAAGCCGGGAGATATTTTGACGGAACCCCAGACCCGCAGCTTGGGAAGTTTGAACGCTTTGAAGCCGTACCCAACGACCCGGACGCGCTGCAAGCTCTTTTACAGGAAGAACGGCGCAGCCGGGAGCAGCTTTCGCCGGGGGACTTCAAGGCGCATATCGCAGCCTTGCGGGACGGGCTGATTGAAACGGAAGCGCGGCGCATTGTGCGGGAAATGAAGCGGCATTACGAACCGAACAGCCCGAACAAGACCCATTTCATGGTAGAGCTTTCCCCGGCGTTCATGCGGCTTGCAGCCACAAAGGACACTGACCGCCTTTTCTCCATGCTGCCCTACAAGACACTTTCCTTTTCCAAAATCGAGGGCAGACATGGGACGTATGCGCTGATTGACAAGGGGGAGAACCGGGACAGGGAGATAAGGAAGCCCCGCCCCTCTATCCGGGCGCAGCTTAAAGCAGACAAGGCAAAGACCGCCCCGAAAAAGGCGGCGAAAACAAAAAATCACGATATGGAGGTATGAGCATGATTAGACTGACTGTTGAAGAAACAAACCTTTTGAGCATTTACAACGAGGGCGGAAAGCGGGCTTTGATTGAGAATGTCAACGCCGCGCTGCCCTACATGGACGCGGATATGCGGGAGCTTGCAAAGCGCACCCTTTCCAAAGTGGACGCTTTGACCGAAGCTGAATTTGCAGAGCTTCCCATTTACGCCGCTGATGAAGTATGAACGGGGTTAAGCGGCTGACGCCGCCCCAGAGCCGGAAAGTCAACGCCCTTGTGCGCCGGACGTGCTGCAATTATGATAACGGGAACTGTATCTTACTGGACGACGGGGACGAGTGCGTATGTCCGCAGCTCATTTCCTATTCGCTTCTCTGCAAGTGGTTCCGGGTTGCGGTGCTTCCCGCCGACAGGCTGCTCTATGCGGAGCTTTACCAGACAGGGGATAAGAAGAAATGTACCGAGTGCGGCGCGTTCTTTGCGTCAAGCTCTAACAGTGTCAAATACTGCCCCGTCTGCCGGAAGCGTATCACCCGCAGACAAGCCGCCGAGCGCATGAGGAAAAGACGCGCCCCTGTTACGCAGTAGGCGCGGAAAATCCCTTGATTTACAGGGCTTTCCGGGCGTGAAAATCAGAAAGGCGATACTTTATACCTTTACCCCCGAAAATGGCGTTCTACTGCGTAACATTCACGAAAACAGCACCCACAAAAAGACAGGGCGCGGAAGTCATATACTGGCTTCCGCGTCCTGTTCTTTTTTTGCCTATCTGACATTTCCCTTTTCCATTTCTTCAAGCGGGAACTGCGGGAGGGCTTCTATCAATTTCTTTGTGATAGACTGGCGCATATCTTCGTTGATTTCCTGTTTCGTGCTTCCGTCCGGCTGTCTGACCGCTACCGTCGATAGCCTGTCTATTTCGTCCTTGTAGCACTCCACGACTTTCTCCACCGCCCATTTTTCCCCGGCAACGGCGGCGCGTATGGTTTCATATTCCGGCATTTTCTGGTTTTCCATGCTCAACGCTCCTCTGCATTTTGATAGCCCTATCATAGCACAGCGGCGGGGATTTTGCTATCCTTATCCGCGCTCTGTTCCCTTTTCCCGTTCCGGCTGCCTGTCTGCCTGTAAAATGCTGTCAATGTTCTGCTTGATAATATCGTATTCCCGGACTTTCTTTTTCAGCTTCCCATAGTCGGCGTAAAGGGCTTCTTTCTGCGCTTGGAGGGCTTCATATTCCGATTGCAGCGCGGCGAGGTTCGGGAGCTTCGCAATGCCCGCCGCTTTCAGCGACCTTGCGGCGGCTTCATGTAGGATAATCGCCTGTTCCTGTCCGACGCGGTACTTCTCCCTGTTCCTTGCCTTGCGGTATGCGTCATAGACAGGCTTTGTCTTTTGATAGGTGGAAACATTCTTGATAAGCACCGCCATTTCCGCAAGCCGCTTTTCGGCGTTCTTCAATGCGTCTGCCGCCTGTCCGCTTTCCGCTGCCATTTCCTCAATCCGGCTGACTAAATCCGCGTACTGCTCAATCTTATGTTCCGTCAAGAAATTCATTGTTTTAGCTGCCTGTTTCAGATTGTGGATTTTCGCCCACTGTTCATAGCCCTTACTCTGCGCCGCCTTGATACTGTTCTCAATGTCGATAAGCAGCGACACGCCGCGCTGCTCTCTGGGAGCTTTCGCCGCCTTTGTCCGTCTGCCCGCTATCCGTTCCCTTATGGCTTCCTCTGTATAGTCTGCGCCGAGGGTTTTAAGGCGGGTGAAGCGTTCCTGTCCGGGGGCGCGGCATGATACATATTTCCCCGGCTTTATCTCATAGCCCGCCGCCTGTAACCGCGTTAGCAATTCCTCAAAACTGGAAACTTGGGGGATAAGCGCGTCAAGGTTGGTTTTCAGCTTGCCTTTCCAACTTGTACCCGTCTTTTCAGCTTGATATTCCGCATAGCTCTTTCCCTTGCTGCCCTTGCCGGGAACGACGACGGACAAGCCATTCTCCCGGCACAGCTTGTCGCTCATGTTCCGTATGCCGTAATAGCTCCTTTTGTTGGAATTGTATTTGTGGTGGTCTACGAAATTTACGGCGCAGAAAATAATGTGATTGTGGACGTGTCCTTTGTCAATGTGCGTCGTGAGTACATATTCATGCTGCCCCTTTGTTACCGCGTCGGCAAGCTGCTTTCCGATTTCATGGGCTTTCTGATAATCGACTTCCCCCGGCTCAAAGGACTGTATCAGATGAAAGGCTAAATTGTTCCCCTTTTGGAGTGCTTGGGACAAGGTATATTCAAATTCAATATCTGCCGTTTCATAGGAGCAGCCGAAAGAGGACACAAGCATTTTTCCGTCCGTCTTGTCCGGGTTTTCGATATAGTCAAGGGCTTTGCTTAGAGTGCTTTTAATAGGCTTAATCTTTGTAACCGCCATATCTCCGCAAGCACCCCCTTTATTTCCTCTATGTCCTCTTGGTATGCGTTCCCCGTCGCGTTTACGCGGCGTGCTATCTGGTTGACGTTGACACCGATTTTCTGTATCTCTGCGGTCATTGCCTTTATATCGGCATGGTCTATCTGAATGATATACCCGTCAATGGCAATCTTCCGCAGATATGCCGCCATGTTCCGGGTGGGTACGAGCTTCATTTTTTCCAGTATTAAATCCCGTTCCGCTTCCGTCACTCTGAATTTGATTTGCACCGTCCTTTTGCGTCCGTCCATGTATTCGCTCCTTTCCTTTCCGTTCCGAGGGTTTGGGACACTTCCCAACAAGCCATTTTCGACCGACGCGCCGCAGCGCGGGAGGGCGAAAATACGGAAGTGGGTACCCGCTTCCTATGCTTGCTACGAATGTTTTTATCCTTTAGGCTCTTATCACCTACTACGGAGAAAAAGCGATTTTGCCAAACTTACGCAAAAGAAAAACGCTGCAACCTCAAAAAAGATTACAACGCTTTCTAAATCCTGTTCAGTTTTAAGTCGGACATTCCTATTCGCCCTCTTTTTCGACTTCGGAAATCTCCTTTGCCGTTGCGGTTACAATCCGTATGCCTGTATCGCTCATACCGTCAAGAAGCGCGTCAAGCTGCCGCCGCTGCGTGTTCTTCTCCGGCGGCGTTTCTAAAAGGAATTGGTCTACGGATATATGGTAACGCTGTATCAGCTCAAAGAATATCTGTAAACTTGGGTGCTGCCCCTTGTTCTCAATGTTCGCAAGGTAGCGCGGCGAGATAAACATTTCGTCGCCTACTTTCTTGCGGCTCTCCTTGCATCCCTCACGCGCTGCCTTTATCGCTGCCCCAAAAGCCTTAAAGTCGTATCGTGGTACTGGTCTTTTTGCCATAGTTATTCACCCTATTACATTTTACTGTTCCCCTTTCTTCTTGGATATGTCTACGTAGTTCTATCAGTTAGCCAAAATAATTCATATATATATATGTTGACAACAAGCTGCTTTTGTATATAATATTATATAAAAGGGGGGGAATGTTTATGTTACATAGCATGCGTATTCGATAAGCATTGAAATCAAAAAAGATTTTTCCCATTTTCAATATGGGCTTTTTTGTCATGCTTATTTTGCGTATGCTATACAACAAAACTAACGACGTATAGACATAGTATAAAAACTATGCCTTAATTTTGTTGTAGTATTATATGTATAAATGCAGGTCAATGCTCATGTTGAGAATTGACCTGCATTTTTTTGCGCAAAAGGAGAAATATTATGCTTGAAAAATATTGGATAAAATGTCCAATTTGTAACGGAAAGACGAGGGTTCAAGTATTTTATAATACGGTATTAAGAAATTTTCCTCTTTTCTGCCCTAAATGTAAATTAACGCATATCGTTGATGTTGAAAAACTAGAAATCATAATCAAAAACTCTGAAAAACAAACTTTTTAATTTTGAAAAGGAAGGATATTTAAATGAAACACTTACCTAAAAGTACACCTACGGAAATATTGAATGACCCATACGGATTTACTTACAAAGAAATGTCGGAAGTAATTGGAGAGGATAAAGCAAGAGCCTTATATACGGAATTGTATAAACAGCCATTTCACAAAGAAAATCTATCAATATCAACAAAAAAAGTCTATAAAAGTAGCGATACTGAAAAGTATGTTTATGAATTGAAAGATAACAGGTATATTGAAACGGTTTTTATTAAACGGCGAGATGGTGGGACTGTTTGCGTAAGTACGCAAGTTGGTTGTTCTGTTGGCTGTATTTTTTGTGAGTCCGGACGCAATGGTTTTGTTCGTAATCTAACACCGTCTGAAATTGTGCAGCAGGTTGTATTGATACGTCAAAAAGTAAATCGTATCGTTTTTATGGGAATGGGAGAACCTTTATTCAATTACGACAACTTGATTGCAGCAATCCATATTCTTCGAGATAGAAATGGACTTAACTTTCCAACCGACGGCATTACCGTATCAACAGTTGGTCCAGTTAATCAATTAAAAAAATTGCGCGAAGAACATCTAAAAATTCAGTTGACAATATCTTTACATGCAGCAACACAGGCTGCGAGAAACTGTATCATTCCTCATATGCACATGTACGCTATTGAAGATGTTGTTAAGCAAGCATTGTCCTATTCTCAAAGGCATAATCGAAAAGTGGTATTTGCGTATTTGCTTTTACCAGGTATAAATGACCGTTCCTCAGATATAAGGCAACTTGCAAAATGGTTTAAGGGCAAAAATGTTATGATTAACGTGCTGCAATACAACCCGACGAGTAATTCAAAAATTAGAGCACCACAAAAACAAGAAATGGTTGCGTTCAAACATCAATTAGAGCAAACAGGACTTGAAGTTACCATGAGAGTTTCTCATGGTAGAGAGATTAAAGCAGCTTGTGGACAGTTAGCTAATACATATAATAAAGCCAAAAAACAACAGAAATAATTTAATTAAAAGAGCCAGACGCACAGACGCAGAGCCGATAATATGCAGTTTGAAATACTGCTGTTATCGGCTCTTTTTTGATTTTAATTTGTGCCCCTAATAACCATATTGGAGCAAAATCAGAACTGTTGCTTGTCGTTCTTTGATTTCCGCAGCAGCTTTGAAAAATCAAAGCCGCCGTTTCTTTTTATCTTCTAATGAAATGACGCGGTATCACTGTTAAAAGCGGCGGCTAAAGGAGGTAGCCGCCATGAAGCACATACCCTATCGACAAAATCCGACGGTCATTGACATATCAAAAAAAGCCCGACCACCGCCGGGAACCTCTCTACCCTTGACTATGAACTGTCTAATCATCTAAATACTGCTTACAATACCTATACGCCTGTCCGGGCTTTTCGGACAGGCGTATTTTGCTGCTCAAAAAATTTTTTGAAAAAATTTCAAAAAATCTTCGGCGTTTTTCAAAAACGCCGTATTGCCCCGCGAAAAGGGGGAAGCACCACCAACTTTCCAACGAGAAAGGAGGTGAGAATGTGGAACCTAATAGCAGGGAGTTTTACAAACAATGTGCTTTTCAGAAGTTTTGTAATACGGTGCTGCACAATGAAGCGTGTGACGCTCACAGGGAGCTGCACAGGCATAAGGCAAGGGAAGTCACCTTTTCCGATTTGCCCTTAGACGAAGCGCGGCAGCTTCATACCTTTGATGAATATTTCAAACGGGAAACCGCCGAAACCGTCTTTGAGAAAGCCGGGAAGAAAATCACGCCGAAGCTGCTTCTTGAAGCAATCCGTACTTTGCCGGAAGAAAAGCGCAAAGCCGTACTCCTGTACTATTTCGAGGGAATGAACGACACCGAGATTGCGAAGTTGTTCAATACATCGAGAAGCACGATACAGTACAGGCGGACAAGCTCTTTTGAGAAATTAAGAAAATATCTGGAGGAAAATGCTGATGAATGGGACGAATGGTAACGAACCCGGCTACCCGGAAAATGCCCTTGTTCCCTATCCTGTCATTGTGGCAGCGACAAAGGGTGACCCGGACGCCATGAAGATTGTCTTGCAGCATTTTAGCGGCTACATAGCCCGCCTCTCCATGCGGAAGCTGTACGACGAGCGCGGGAACGTCTATTTCGGCGTAGACCACGACATTCGGGAACGGCTGCAAGCAAAACTGATGATGGCTGTCCTCACCTTTAGGACAGAGGAATAACCGCAACGGCGGCGGGACGCTTTCTCTCACCCCCTTTTCCGTTCCGCTGTTGACGCGGGTAGCACAGCCATTTTGAACCTTGAAAAAGAAAGCGGCGCAAGATAACGGCGGCGCAGCATAGGGCAAATCGGATACGTTCCTTTTGCGCCGAGCCATACGGTGGGTGCGCCATGACGCTATCCGGGTGAGGTTATCCCCGCCCGGACAGCCGAGCGACCAACACCGCGCCGGAAAGCAAGTGTAGCGGTTTGCGGGCAACGACACGCAGAATATACAATGATACTTCCTTACAGCCACAGTCCGAGCGTTAAGAGCGTCGCAGGCAATGGGTAGGGCTGCATGAGAACCATGCCGGGGTGAAATTCCCATGAGGTTATGCTAATAACCGTCCGATTAAAGCCTTTGTTTTATTGAATAGTGGACTTGCTGCTATTCATAGACTGTATTATATGTTTGCGAAAGAAAGGGGGATTTTCTTTGACGCAAAACCAAACGCCCGTTACCACAACGGAGCATAAAATCGGAAAAGTTACTTACCTTGTATGTTCGTCCGCAAGTGAACGCGCAACGGACACACTGGATAAAAAGATAAAAAAACTCATTCGCAAAGACATGGAACTGAACCCCGCAAACGCCCGGAAATAGGGCGTTTCTTCACATTTTATACATGACACAGGCAGCGGTATGTGGTATAATATAGACAGTACAAATACCATGCTTGTCTGTCGTCGGAAAGGAGGACAAAATGTTACAGACAGACAAGATTACCGCTTTATATTGCAGATTGAGCCAGGAAGATATGCAAGCCGGGGAAAGCGAGAGCATACAGAACCAAAAACTGATTTTACAAAAGTATGCTGACGAACACCACTTTTTCAACACGCGCTTTTTCGTAGACGACGGATTTTCCGGCGTGAGCTTTGAGCGTGAGGGGCTTCAAGCCATGCTGCATGAGGTTGAAGCCGGGAACGTGGCGACCGTCATAACAAAAGACCTTTCCCGTCTGGGACGTAATTATCTGAAAACCGGGGAGCTGATAGAGATTGTCTTTCCCGAATATGAAGTGCGCTACATTGCCATTAACGACGGTGTAGACACAGCAAGGGAAGATAACGAGTTTACCCCTCTGCGGAACTGGTTCAACGAGTTTTACGCCCGCGACACCTCAAAGAAAATCCGGGCTGTCAAACAGGCAAAGGCGCAGAAAGGCGAGCGCGTCAACGGCGAAGCTCCTTACGGCTACCTTATCGACCCGGATAACCGCAATCATCTGATACCCGACCCGGAAACGGCGCACGTCGTAAAACAGATTTTTGCAATGTATGTACGGGGCGACCGTATGTGTGAAATCCAGAACTGGCTGCGGGACAATGAAATACTGACCGTCGGGGAACTGCGCTACCGCAGGACAGGGAGCAAACGCCACCCCCGCCCACAGCTCAACGCATGGTACAACTGGCCGGATAAGACGCTGTACGACATTCTGACAAGGAAAGAATATTTAGGGCATACCATAACCGGGAAAACCTACAAGGTATCTTATAAGTCGAAAAAGACGAAAAAGAACCCGGAGGAAAAAAGGTATTTCTTCCCCAACACTCACGAACCTTTGATTGATGAAGAAACCTTTGAACTTGCACAGAAGCGGATTGCCACCCGGCAACGCCCGACAAAGGTTGATGAAATTGACCTGTTTTCCGGGCTGCTCTTTTGCGGGGACTGCGGCTACAAAATGTATGCAGTACGCGGAGCCGGGACGCTTGAACGGAAACACGCCTACACTTGCGGCAACTACCGCAACCGGGCAAGAAATGATATGCTCTGCACTACGCATTATATCCGCAAAAGCGTATTGAAAGAACTTGTCCTTGCAGACTTGCAGCGAGTAACGTCTTATGTGAAAGAGCATGAACAGGAGTTTATCGAAACAGCCAACGAGTGCAGCGCAAAGGCAGTACAAAAGACGCTGACACAGCAGCGGAAAGAGCTTGACAAGGCGCAGAACCGTATTAACGAGCTGAACATCTTATTCCGCAAGCTCTACGAGGACAACGCTTTAGGGAAACTTTCAGATGAACAATTTGCTTTTCTGACTTCCGGCTATGATGAAGAAAAAAAGACGCTGACCCGGAGGATTGCGGAGCTGTCACAGGAAATCGACAACGCCACCGAGCGCAGCGCGGACGTAAAAAGGTTTGTCGCACTGGTACGCAGATACACAGCGATTGAAGAACTGACCTACGAAAACGTCCATGAATTTATTGACCGTATTCTTATTCACGAACTGGATAAGGAAACGAACACCCGCAAAATCGAAATCTTTTATAGCTTTGTCGGCAGAGTTGATACAGGTGACAAGCCTACCGAAAGTATCTCCTATTTCAGACAGATAGGAGCCGACGTAAAGAGTTATGCTATCTAACATACATCAAAAAGAGGTAAGATAACACCCTCTGCAAAAAAGGTATCGTTATCTTACCTCAACAAAATTCGTTCCGCTGTAACCGTCGTCGATATAATATTCAATATTCCGATATCCGTGTTGTTTCGCATACCGCCCGAGAATATCTCTCTGCGTCTTTTTCATGGTTTATTCTCCTTTTTATAATTTAACCCGCCGAAACGGATCGTTATCTCTCTTTTTGCCTTTATTCTTTTGAATCGTCGCCGCTCACATTCTCCGTTTTTCCGCTGACAATACTTTCAAGCTCTTCTTTCGCGTGCTGTCTGCCCTTTAAAGGTCTGTAAGGAGCAATAAGATTAAATCCTCCTATAAAACTCCTCTCGCTCCCGACGAACACGTCGTTTTCGGGGATATCCACACGTTCGTTCTCGCTAATCTTTCGGTCGTTCATCCGCAAAATCGCCCCTGCTTTCCTCCGCCTCGAACTAACCTTACCGAAAGCTTCGGAAAATTTGTAAAAGATTTAGATTATTTACAATATTTACATTGCGATTTTATCTTAGCACATCGAAGCAAAGTCGTTAACAGATTCTTGACAAAAATATAAAAGTTTTTTATAATATAAAACGTTGATAATTTCAGAGATTTACAGTTCAAAAGGAGCGCAAAAAACAATGGCAGACTACGACTTACACGAATTTACGGCACGGCTCAACTCGATGATTTCGGACTATCAGACAAAAATAGCCAATTTCGGGGCCGACGAATTACCCTTTTATAAATTGGGATTATCGCCGTTACAGCAGAATATTCTTATATATATAGCGGCGGAAGGCCCCAAGAATATGACAGAAATCGTGGAACGATTCAATCTTTACAGAGCTTACGTTACGCGGCCTGTCGGGCAGCTCGTCGATATGGGAATTCTCGAACGTTTTCAGAAAGACGGAAACAGGCGTTCAATTTATCTTACTTTCACCGAAAACGGAAAAGCGATGGTAAAGACTCAGAGGCAGGCTTACGACAAAAAAGTCTCCGATTTTCTCGAAAGTATGACTCCGGAATTCCGCAAAAGGTTTATCGACGCGGTTTACGAATGCGCCGAAGTTTTTAGGGATTTATAGGAATTAAAAATAGATTTGTGAAAATTAAAAGCCGTTTGAATTTTAACGATAAAAAGCGATACCGATTTTCATAACAAAAAACGACGGGTTCAAGAACAAACGATTATCTTTCGTTTGCGCCTGAACCCGCCGAAATCGCCTGCGCGTCCGTATTTATTGTAATTTAAGCTCCGTAAGGTCTGCTTCCGTAATCGTCCTAAGCTGCTCGGAAGTCGGATTCCCTACGCCCGCGAGCCTTTCCGCAATTCTTGAAACGGCGTTTTCGAAAACGTTTCTGACGAATCTTCCGTTGCCGAAATCCTCTCTTCTTTTCTCATAAGCCGTTTTAAACTTCTCTTCGAGTATTTTTTCCACGCCTTCGGTAAGAATATAGTCGTATTTTTTACAAAAGACCTTAAAAATCTCCATAAGCTCCTTATCGTCGTAATCCGAAAAGGTGATCGTCGTTCTGAACCTCGATTCCAACCCCGAATCGCACTTTAAAAACTTCTCCATAGGCGCGCCGACGTATCCCGCCGCTATAACGATAAGATTATCGCGTTTATCCTCCATTGCCTGAACGAGGACGCCTATCGCATTCCTGCCGAAATCGTTGTCGCCGCCCTCGGCAAGCTGATGAGCCTCGTCGATAAAAAGAACTCCGCCTTCGGCTTCGTCTATGATTTCCTTCATTCGGGCTTCCGTTTCGCCTATATAGCGGCCGACTATATCCGCTCTTTTGGTTTCCTTGAATTTCCCCTCCGAAACCAGTCCGAGAGCCTTGCCTATTCTGCCCATAAGCCTTCCGACCGTAGTTTTTCCCGTCCCGGGATTTCCCGAAAAAATCATGTGTCGGCTCATATTGACTATCGGAAGTCCGTGAGCTTTTCTGTCGTTCGCGTTCTTGACCTCTCCTACCCATCTTAAAACCTGTTCTTTGACTTCTTTCATTCCTACATAGGAATCCAGCTCCTTGAGAATCTCTTCCGGATCTTCCCGTATTTCCGTAACTTCGGCTTTTTCTCGGCTCTTTTTGTCTTTTGGGGGGACTTTCTCGGCTTTGGCGGGAACCTCGGATTTTCCGGAAGAAATCTCCTCTTCGATTTCTTTAAGTCTTTCATCGCAGAAGAACAAACGCCTGCAATACTCGTCGCGGTCGGCGTCGTACATCTCCGCAAGTTCTTCGTAGGTCCTTGCGGCTACCTCGTAACCGTGCCTTGCGTTTTCGATTTTTCCGTTTTCCGCGGCTTCTTTGGCCTTATCCTCCCAAATTTTCGCCTTTGCTTTTAAATATTCCGCGTTCATATTCTCTCCCGCCTATTTCATTCCGAGACTTTCTTTAAGCTCGTCGTACTTATTCGCGTCGAATCCCGACTCGAGTCGGATGCCCCCGATATCTCCCGAACGGCGTGTCCTGAGTTTTTCGCTTCCTGCTACGAGATTATAAGATTCCATATCGTCGAGTTCTCTATTGAGCCTTTTATAAGTATCTTTGAGCTCGAGAGCGAACTTCTCAAAATCCAGTCCGGACACCGCCGCGCCGAGAATCTCGTTTACCTCGCCAAGCTCCCTTTCGGTACGGACTTTTTCGAGAAGTTCTCTCGCCTGATTGAGTTTAATCTGTTCGTTGCGAAACCTTTCGATATTCGCCGATATTACGTTATACTCCGTAGTAAGCCTTTCTATGTCCGCGTCGAATCTGTCGTTTTTTTCTTCGTCCCGTTTTTTAAGATACATCGTAAGATTCCGCTTGATTTCTTCGCGTTTATCCTGATCCTTCCTTATCTTTTCAAGCAGTTTCCGACCGTACGTTTCGTTCGTTGCGAGATATTCTTCTATTTCTTCCGACGTCGTTTCTCCGTCCGTTTTTGCGTAATCCGACTTTTCTCCGCAGCTGTAAGCCTTTCCGACGCCGTAATCTCCCGAGTTTATATGAGTATAATCCTTATTAGAAGACGAATCTATCTTCGTTCCGTATTTTTGCCGATACGTTTCGCCTGCGGACACTCCCGAACTTATATCTATCCCCACCTTCGAAAAACCCGAACCGATTCTGTAATCGGAAGCGGACGCGTCGACTTCTTTTTCAAGCTCTCTGATTTTATCGCTATACATACTCATAACGGAATCGTCTACGGCGTATTTTTCCTTGGCTTTTTCGTAAGCGGCAAGTCTTTCCTTTATACATTCAAGAATAATGCTTTTTTCTTTAACGGAAGCAGCGTCGTTTATCTGATTGAAAAGGTTATCTATTCGGATAAGAGTGTTCTGAGTCTCGTTTTTACCTATCATCGTGAAAGCCGCGCTCGTAAGTCCCTTCGAATTATCGGCTAAATTCTGAAGCTTGTTAAGCTCGTCTTCGAGTTCCGCAATCCTTAGAACCAATCCTTTTTCTTCTGCGATTCCGTCGTTTTTTCCGCCGTTATAAAAGCCGATTTTCAGATTCGCGCTTATATGGCGGCCGTTTCTGACATCCGAATTTACCTCGCCGAGAAGACGACAAATCTCTTTAGCTTCGTTGGCTGCGGATTTGTCGCCGATGTTGGCGGCTTTTTTGCGCCGTATATCCTCCTGAATCTTCATCAGCTGCAATTTGAGATTGCGACCGAGTCCTTCGTTGTCGTCAAGGATATCCGAAACCGTTTTTTCCGCCTCTTTCAGATAATTGAGTTCTTTATTTTTACCGAATAACAACATGAAATATTCCTCCTTTCTCGTCGGTTATCTTTTATCGATTACACCCGCAGATCGGGCAAGTCTTTTCGTCGTCTTCAAATTTTCGTCCGCATAATTTGCAGAATTCTTTTTCCGCGGGAGGTTTCGGATTGTCCGATGGAATACTTTCGGCTTCTTCCGCTATCGGAAGGTCGTCCGAATTACGTTTCATCGGATTTTCCCCGTCGAGAAGGATTTCTTTCACAAAAACTCCGTAGGAATCGGTTCTTATGTCCAGTTCCGAACTCTTCAGCGCATTTTCGAGAATTTCCTTCATAAACGTTTCCATTCGTTTGCGCGTGCGGTTGCCCTGATTTACGCATTTCGTCATTTCGTTTCTCACCGAAGCCTTTACGTCTTCCCTGACTTTTTCGCCGAGGGCCTTTTCGGTTACGGGGAAACTATCGAATTGTTTTATCAGTTTTTTCGGCGCGTAGATTATATAAGAAAAACTTCCGTGACAGCCGAAATCGGTTTCGTCGGAAAAATCCGTTTTCTTCCAAAAAACGTTTGCTCCCCATAAAGCCGATAACTGCTTTTTCGCCACGCCGTAAACGTCCGACGGAGCCTTTATCGATTGAATTCCCTCGCCGAAAACCTCCTCCGTGCCGTCCGAAAAACGAACTACCGCGGCGACTCCGCGAGGAACGATGATTTGCGAAGCCTTTAAAACTTCCTTATCCTCCCGCCACGCGACGACCTCCTCCGGACGCTTCAATTCATAAACCATCGCTACTATTCTCCCATTCCGCCGCTTTAATCGCCGAGAATCTCACCGAGGCGTTTTTTGTCGTCGCCGACGAATCCGCTGAGCGAAATATTCTCCGCGAAAACCCCGAGTCTTGACGTAAACTCGTTCAATTCCTTTCTTTCGAGAACGTTGCCCGCGATTTCGGGGAAGAGTTTCTCTATTCTGTCTCTGCTTCTGATTCCCGCTCCTATACATTCCGAAAGCTCTTTCGCGACGCATTCCCTGACTATGCCCGCAAGCTTTTCGGCTGCCTGAGTTTTATTGACGTAATCGCGGTCCGGGAATTCCCTTCTGAAGTTTTTCGCCGAAATAATACGACAGGAAAAAGTCCCGTTGCAGCCGAGTTCCTCTCTTCCGAGGATAGGATTGTCGTAAAGCTTAACGGAGCATCCCCAAAGCCCCGTAAAAACGGCAGTATTCACTCCGAAAACGGAGACTTTTTTCGCTCCGTTCAGATTTCTTCCGTCAAGTCCCTTCGCAAAAGCTCCTCTGACGCGATATTTTCCGCTCCGCAATTCCGTAACCGTTCCGTCGCTTTCCACGATTGCCGCGAAGCCTTCGGGAACTTCGATTTCTCCGCACTGCGCCGCAAGAGCGTCGTCTTCTTTCCATAAAAGGCTTTCTCTTGTCGGATTTTCCAACTTCAGTATCATTTCCCTTTCTCCTTTTTGTTTTTCAGCTTTCCGAAAAGATTCTCTATGCGTTCCGAAGGTACGCAGAAAGCGTGTCCTTCCATTTTGCTTCCGTCGTCCATATTCCTGACGAACGTCGTTATCCCCAATACGCGGTTTTGCATATCCAGCAAAGGTCCTCCCGAATTACCGGGATTTATACTCAGATTTGCGTGAATGGTAGCGATTTTACTGCAAGTATCCTCGTTTGCGCTGGCTATGACTCCCCGCGTAAGACTTAACCCGACGGCGTTCGGATTCCCTATCGTATAGACATCTTCTCCGAGAGTAACGTGAGCCGTCCTGAGCTTCAGATGCTCTTCGCCGCGCACCGCTTCTCTTTTTTCTTCGTCGTCGAAAACCATAATCGCCGTATCCGAATCTGAATCCGTCGCCACGACGTCGAGCTTATACGGAGTCTTGTCTATCGACCTGTCGAAAGAAGCAAGGACGTATCCGCCGTTTTTCAGATTGCTTACGACGTGATAATTACTGACAACGTATCCCGAATCGACGATAAACGCGGTTCCCGACGACAGGGAATTCCCGTCGCAAACGTTCACGCTGAGAATGCTTTTCAAGGCTCTTGCGCAAAGCTCCTCGAAACTTCCTTTTCCGCAATCGGATTCGCTCTTCGCGGAAGGGGTTTTCTCCTCTCCGGACGACGTTTCTTCCGTCTTTTTTTTCGAATCTTCAAGAAGAATAAGCCGTATCCGACTCGGCTCGTAGCCTTTCTCCGCGGATAATTTCAGAAAAATCTCCGCTTTGCTTTTTTCGTCTTCACCGCCATAAAGAAGCAGCTCCGCATATTCGTACATTCCCGCGGAATGTCCGGAATTCGCGATAATTTCCAGCAGCTTTTTTATATAAGTTTTCTGCTCGTCGCCGGCTGCGAGCGTTTTGTATTTCATCACGGCTTTAAAAAGCTTTTCTTTATCCGAAGAAGCCGCGTTTTTAAAAAGCAGTTCGAGATCGCTCGTAACGGTTTCGTCCGAACCGACGGTCGCCCCGCAAGCCGGACATTTTCCGCAATTTTCCGTAATCCTCGCCCCGCAAACTCTGCACTTATTCATTTTACTCTCCCCGTTCTTCCGCAAAAACCCTACGCCGGTACGTTTTCGGCAGAATCGTCTCTATTTATCTTTGTTGTCGTCGTTTTTACCCGAAAAAAACTCGGCCATAGCCCTCGTTACTCCGTTACGGAATTCCTCCGAAGCCGTGAATTCCTCCATAAGAGCCTTTTTGCTTTCGGCTTCGATTCGTCCGAGGTCGTTCCTTACCGACGTCCTTTCGTCTTTTCCCTGATTTCCGAGACCGAGCAGCTCGTCCGCCGTGATGCCGTAAAGCTTACACAGCTTTATAATCATATCGCTGCCTACCGGCTGATCTCTTTTTTCGTAATTGGAATAAGTCTGCTGCGAAACGCCTAAAATTTCGGCGACTTTATTCTGAGAATAGCGCGCAGCCGTACGAAGCTCGCGAAGCTTATCGGAAAGTCCTCCCGAGTCTTTCGTCCGGAGAGACTTTTTCTCCGAACCCTTTTCCTTTTCTTTTTCGGTGTCGCTCTTTTTCATATTACCTCCGTCATCTGATTTTTTCCGTTTCGGAACCTATCAGTTCGTCAATTTCACTGTCGTATTCCGAGAGAAGCTCTTCGTCGACGTTTTCGTCGGTCAGAGTCTGTCCCTCGTCTAAAAGCTCGTCTATCATTCTCGTCTGATAATTGACCTTCTGAAGAGCCTTCTGCATACCTACGTTCGCGTCGTATATCTTTTTATCGTTGGTATTGCCGTATATTTCTTTGGAAATACCGAGCATAGTCTGCGCGAATCCGCTCTGAACGGAAATAAGGTCTCTCGTACTCAGCATAAGTTCGAGATTCATCTTCATCGCTTCTATCTGTCTTTCCTGCTTTAAATACTGAGCAATCTGGCTGCGAAATCTCTTTTCCTGCGTAGGAAGATTCTTGATTTTCGCTTCTCTCGCCCGAACCGCAAGTGCGCTTTTTTTCGTTCCGATAGTCGCGATGGTTTCGTCCATTTCGTCGATAACGGCTTTGACCTTCTGTCTTTGCTCTGCGCTTTTTTCTCTCTCGCGCTCCGCTTTGACCTCCGGAGAAAGGCTCTTAACCGCTTTTCTGATTTTTTCAAACATTTTTCTTTACTCCTCGTCTTTACGGGCTTTCATAGGAACCGATTCTTTTATTTCGCCAAGGACACTCACTTCCCAGAGCGTCTTTTTTCTATTCCCGAAATCAAAGCCTCCGTCGGATCGAAATTCTCCGACTTTAGACGCTTAACGTCGGCAAGCCCGAATTTAAAGTCCTCGCATATCATCGTTATATCCCTTCCGCTCATTCCTTCCGAAGCCTCCGCAAGTCTCGGAAAATCCGTATTTTCAAAGTATTCTTTCTCTACGTCCGAAAGCTTGACTCTGAAAAGCTTCTCCCTGTCCCTTTCGTCTGGAAGTCCGACTTCTATTTTCCGGATAAATCTGTCGAGAAGCGCCTTATCCAGCATATCCGCGTGATTCGTGTTCGCGATGATTATCATATCCTCGTTTTTTTCGAGTCCGTCGAGATTGCGTTTCAAAGCCGGTACGGAAGCCTGCGAAACCTTATCGCCCGAAGCCGCGGATAAGGCTATCTCGTCGAATTCGTCGAAAAACACCGTTATTCCTCCGCTTTTTGCCGATAAATCCCTCAGCTCCGAGAAAAGTCTGTCTATATTCTTTCCCGTTTCCCCTATATAGGCGTTTATGAGCGCAGAACAGCTCACCGCCGCGAAAGGTCTTTCAAGTTCCTTTGAAAGAGCCTGCGCAAAGGAGGTTTTTCCCGTTCCCGGAGGACCTTCGAGAAGAATATACTTGCTTCCGCCGAGCTTATACCCATTATAGAATTCGGGATAAAGAATCGGTCTTATCACGTATTTATCGACCGACTCCTTAGCCTCTTCCATTCCGACTATATCGTCAAAACCCGAAAGGTCGTCGGATTTATATAGTCTGTACAGCTCGCAGTCGGACTTTTCGCCGGAAGAGACTGAATCTCTTCCGCGCACCGAGGACTTCGCCTTATCGAGAATGCGTCTGAGCCTTCCCGCCAGCTCGAGTCTTTCTTCTCTTTCCTCTCCCGACGACGAAGAAGCCGTTTCGCTCATTATGGCGCAGGCTCTTTCCAGCCGCGCTATAAACATCTCTCCGTCGCCCCTCTCCCGAGCCTTTAAAGCCTCGTCGTAAACCTTTTTAAAATCGCTCCTGTCGGTCATCTTATTTACCGCCTTTGACGAATGCGACCGTACGACGAATATCTTCCTCCGACACGAACGGAGCTTGCAGACGAATCGTTCCCTTATTCTTATAAAGCAGTTCTCCCGGCTGCATAAGCTTTTCCGCTCCGGTTTCGCTGAGGATTACTCTGCTGTCCACCGACGAAGGCACTCTGAAAGATATCCTCGTCGTGAAATTCGCTCTGATGTCCCCGCTTATCACTTCTCTGCTCGGTCTTTGCGTCGCAAGAATAAAATGGATTCCGCATGCTCTCGATTTGTAAACGAGTCTCATAAGATTTCTTTTCAAGTCGTTGTCTTCGCTCATAATCCTGAGATCCGCATATTCGTCGATAAACACCATAATCAGCGGCATTTTGTTCTTCTCGTCCACTATGGCGTTATATTCGGCGATATTTCTCGCTCCGACTTCGATAAACATCTCGTATCTCTTCGTCATTTCCTTCTCGAGCTCGTCGATAACCCCAACCGTCGATTCAAAATCCGTATAAATCTCTTTTTTCCAAAGATGAGGAATTCCAGCATAAGCCGAAAATTCCACGATTTTCATATCTGTAAGCACGAGTCTGACCTGTTTCGGAGAATAATTGTAAATCGTCTGAAGAATAAGAGAATGCATAAACATACTCTTTCCGAAGCCCGTACTTCCTCCCACGAGAAGATGAACGAACTCGTCGGGAGTTGCCGATACTATGCGTTTTTCGAGGTCGAATCCGAATCCGAACCTGAAAACTCCGTCGTCGTTTTTTCTCATTTCGTCAATCATATAACGAAGATAAATCTCCGAACGGACCTTGTTGGAAATCTCCACTCCCACCTGATTCGTTCCGGGTATGGGACAAAGCAATCTCGATCTGGATTCCGCCGCGAATTCTATATCGTCGCTGATCGCTCTGACTTCCGATACCCGAATTTTATTCGTTATTCCGAATTTCAGAAGCGAATAAGACGGACCGACTATAATATCCTCGGTTTTCAGCTCTACCCCGAAAACTTTGGTTTTCTCCTCTATGTGTTTCGCCGCAATTTCCGCCGCTTCCCTGTTGCGGATTTCTGCCCCGTCGTCTTCGTTCTTGGAAAGCAGCCCCGTCGGCGGCAATTCGTATTCTCCTTTTCCGTAATCCTCGGGATACTCGGTTCCGTCGTTTTTTCCGCAGAAATCCGCGTCCTTTTCCTCGTCGTTTTTCTCGCAAGAACAATCTCTCTCCTCGGATTTTCCGTCCGCGCTATTTTCGGACTTGTCTTCCCCCGTCAAATCCTCTTCTCCCTTTCCGTAAGAATTACCCTTTTCGCAATTTCCTCCGTAAGATTCGTTTTCTTTCTTTTTTCCGAGGATTCCGTCCGAACGATCTCGTTTATTCTCTCCGAGATGATATGAACCTCCGGACGTATCGTATTGCGCGACTTTTTTCGTCGGCTCCGAAACCCCGAACTCATTCTCGAGCTTTCCGAGCGAATCTATGAACTCGTCCTTATCCGCGGATATGCGTTTTTCGATTATAGCGTCTATATCGCCGTCGCTCATTCTCGACATTTCCGTAAGTCTGTCCGAAAAACAGGCGTTGTTCGACGATAAAAGCTGCTGCATAAGGTCGTACACCGAATTACGCGAATCCACGCTCTTTCTGAAAAGAAAACCGTTCTTTACGACCGATTCGGAAAAATCCGAACTCGTTATACGCTTCATAATCTTCTCGCTCTCCTTCAGAAAAGAGCTTCCGACCGACTGCATTTCTGCCATATCCAGAATCATTCTGAAGTTGCAAAGCATATCCGCAATCTGAATTCTCTGCGCGGTTACGTTCTTTATGAGCATAACGTTCGAAGCGTAACCGACGGCGTCGTTTTCGAGCCTGGCTTTTCTTGCGTCGGCATAATACTTCTTCTCTTTCTCTTTAAGCGAGCTTTCCGCTCTTTCGAGCCGCTGTAACGCCTTTTTGCTTTCCGCTCTTCTCTCAAAATCCTTGCGATACTGTCTGTACGTCATAACCTTTTCCCCTTTTTGTCGTACCTGCCTTCCGCTCACGGGACTGCCCTTTATATCCTTTCGGGTGCGTTTCCGATTCGTCTTACGTTTCGCAGTATATCACCGTTTACAAATAAAGTCAAGTATTATATACAAATTTTTTTGATATTTTAAAATATTTTTTAACTTATTACAAAGTTTTTTTACATATAAGTTCAATTTATCCTTTAATTAAGCCAAAAAATCGGGGTTTTTCATATTCGGATTCCCAAAAGCCACAAAAATCTTCCGCAATAAGCCGATTTTGTTCCTTCCGCTATTGACAACGAAAAATGCCTGTGTTATAATATAAATCCGAGAACTTTTTAACTATAACCGTGAAAACCCGAGTTTTTTTGATTAAATCGCCGCACTCCGACGAAAAACGGTTTCCGTTCGTTTTACAAAAAAATTCGTGCAGTGTTTTACAAAAAAACTACCTCGACCGCTTCGAGGGAACGGTCGGCTTTAAGACGTATTTTAATAAAAGAGAAGACGAACCGATATGAAATTGGAAGAATCTATTTGCCCGAAATGCGGCGGAAAACTTAAAAAAACGGAAAATGACTACGAATGCGAATCTTGCGGCTCGCATTTTACTCCGAGTTTTGCGGACGACTATCAGGCGACGCTGATAAAAACCGTCGAAAACGTCGTCGGCAAAGTGCTCGCCGGACAAAAAATCGAAAAAATCTCAAGACTGAAACGGGAGTTATGGGAAGAAATCCGGAATGATAAACCGTTCATTGACAGCCCGGAGATTCTTCGGATCTGCAGCTTGATTCGAAGTGAGGTCGATAACGACTTTTTTGCGAACTTTTTCTTGATTGCGAATTCCGATTCCGTAGATTTCAAGAAACTTAACGATTTCCTTGAAAAAATCAACGTCGAGGAAAACCGTCCGTTCATCGATAAAATACTCGAATTTCTTCTCAGGTCGCCCACACTTCTTGTAAACGACGAAGTAGTTTTAAATATCGCGCACCTGATCGACGAGACTTATCCCCGATCGGATAAACGCTGGAAAGACTTTCGTAATAAATTAGAGAATCAGAAAAACTTAAAGAGCGCGACGTTTTCGTTGCAAACAAGCCCCGCGACGTTTTCGTTGCCTATTCCTCCAAAGACCAGGAAAATAATAAAAACAAGGTCAGCGAAATCGTAAAATATCTCGAATCCTGCGGATTAAGCTGCTTCGTCGCATACAGAAATCTTCAGCGAGGCAGCGGCGCGACGAGAGACTACAAAAACGAGTTGAAAAGTGCCATCAAAAACTGCACGGTCTTTCTTCTTATTTCGTCGAAAAACTCCCGTAACAGCCCCGACGTACGAGATGAGATGAGATTCGTTACCGAGCTTTCCAATGGAGGAACGAAAAAGCCTCGCGTCGAATATCTTCTCGAAGATTATGACTATAAAGAAGAAAAGCCCGATAATATAAATAAGTTTAAAGACTTTTTCGGCGGTCTCGTCTGGATTTCCGGTCAGGATAAGAGAGAACTGAAAGAACGCATAATAGCGTTGAAAGAAGAAGCCGAAAAATCGAAAAATCCGTCGCCTCCTTACGTGGCTAAGCCTTCGGGAACGGCTTCCGAAAAACCAAAGACAACCGAAAAGCCTCGGAAATCTCTTGCCCCCGTAATGATAATTGCAGCCGTTCTTCTCGTTATGACGGCGGCCGTAGGGTGGCTCTCGAGCGGCTTTGTAAACTGGGACTGGCTTATTCCGAGCAAAAACGAAGATATATTCGTGGAAAACGACGTTAAGTACCGAAAAACCGCCGACGGCTCCTATATTGCGACGGGTTTAACCGGCAATTTAGTCAATCTGACCGTTCCTTCGGCTCTGTCCGACGGCCCCGTAATCGCGATAGGCGAAAAAGCCTTTGCCGGCAGTCCTCTTCTTGAAAGCGTAATTATTGAAGAAGGAATCGATTCCGTCGGAGCCGAAGCTTTTTCCGATTGCTCAAAACTTAAAAAGGTCGATATTCTTGCGGAAATAGACGTCGTTCGCGACAAGCTTTTCAGCGGTTGCCCGAATCTGGTGTCGGTGAAACTTCCTTCGTCGGTAAACTCTATCGGAAATTCCGCTTTTCTGGACTGCGTTTCTCTCTCGGAAATTTCTCTTCCCGACAATCTGAAATCCCTCGGCTCTTTCGCTTTCGGGAACTGTTCGGGACTTACGTCCGTAACTCTTCCCGAGTCGCTCGTTTCGATAGGAGAAAACGTCTTCAAAGGCTGCGATAAATTGACGAGCGCGGTAGTTCCGGTTCGCGCGCTCTCTTTTCTTCCGACTCAATCTATCGAAAAACTGACTATCGACGGCGGAGAATCCGTCCCGAAAAACTCTTTTGAAAACTCTCAATCCCTGAAAACTCTCGTTTTAGGCGAATCGGTGACGAGCGTAAACGATTGGGCTTTTTATAATTGCTCCTCTCTTTCCGAAATCGTCGTGCGGAATACGAACGCCGTATGCTCGCACGTAGCCTTCCTGTCGTGCGACAAACTTACCTACGTCGAAGCTCCGATGCGGATAATCTCCAATCTCAGCCACTCGTCGATCAGTCGTTTAAAGATAACGGGCGGCGTAGTCAACGATCTTTCGGAAATGAAAAACCTTACCGAGGTTATCGTAGAAGAAGGCGTAACGGAATTTTCTTACGGCGCATTCAAAGATTGTACCGCACTTGAAAAAATATCCCTGCCCGACTCGACGGAAATCGTGGGGGACGACGCTTTTTCGGGCTGCACGGCTCTGAAATTCAATCTCTACGAAAATGCGAAATACCTCGGAAACGAAAGTAATCCGTATCTCGTGCTTGTCCGGACCGCAAGTCAGGCCATAAAGAATCTGACCGTTCATCCGGACGCTCGGGTAATATGCAACGACGCTTTTCACGAATGTCCGAAGCTCGTATCCGTTGACCTCGGGAACGTGCGCTACGTCGGAACGAATGCGTTTTCGAATTGTATTCTGCTTGAAAGCGCAAATCTCGGAACCGCTCTGACATACCTCGACGAATACGCTTTTTACAACTGCGAAGCCCTGAAGACCGTCAGCGTTCCCGATACTATAACCAAAATCGATACTCACGCTTTACTCGGCTGTCGTTCCCTGTCCTATAATACCGACGGAAAAGGCTTCTACTTAGGCAACGCAAACAATCCCTACGTAGTATTGATGAAAATCGACGACAAATTGACCGAATATACGATTCAGTCTTCCGCCCGGATTATACTCGACGTCAAAAAAAGTTCCCTCTTTATACCGACTTTGCTCGAAAGAGTAATTATTCCCGATTCCGTAGTTTACATCGGTTACGGAGCTTTTCAGTGGTGCACGGCTCTCAAGGAAGCGGTCATTCCCGACAGCGTGTCGGAAACGGACAATTGTGTTTTCAAAAGCTGCGAAAGCCTGACTTCCGTAATATTCGGGAACGGGCTGAAATCCGTTTCTTACGGTATGTTTTCCGGCTGCTCCGCGCTCGCCGACATATATATCCCCGAAGGAATCTCCTACATAAACCCCTACGCCTTCGACGGCTGCGTTTCTCTTTCGGAAATCAACGTTTCCAAAGATAACCCCGCCTATCGCACGATAGACGGAAATCTTTACAGCAAAGACTCAACCTGTCTTCATATCTACGCTCCCGGTAAAACCGAATCGACCTTCACCGTTCCCGAAAAAGTTACGACGATAGGCGATTTCGCTTTCAACGGTTGCAAAAAGCTGACCGAGATTGTCGTCGGCGAAAACGTTTCCGCTATCGGTTTCGAATCGTTTAGAAACTGTTCGTCGCTCAGCCGCGTGGTTCTGCCGTCGACTCTCACTAAACTCAGTGCCTACGCCTTCGACGGCTGCGAGAATCTCACGGAAATCGTCTTTCTCGGTACTGTCGAGCAATGGAATTCGATCGTAAAATTCATCTCGGGTTTCAACAACGTCCCCGTTACAACGGTCGTATGTACGGACGGAACTGCCGAAATCGGCGGATAATTGCGCCGCTCCTATCGGTTAAGTTCCCCGAAAACCTCAAAAATCGCCGATTTTTTAACAATGAGTTAATATAAAAACTCGGGAAATTTCGGTGAAAAACGCTCAAATAACACCTGTTTTTAGTAAGCTTTTTTGCTCGCTTTACTAAACAAGAGCGCGCGTCCCGCAATAGCGCAAACAGAAAATCGGAAGGGAAATCCCCTCCGATTTTTCATTGGTTTTATTTATAAAAAGCAGCCATTCGCAATCGGTTCGTCTTTTGCGTTATCGTCCGCAAACGGATTATTTCTCCGCTCTTTCGTAGCAGGAAACGTCTCTGTCGTCGAAGCGGTCGTTCGCGTTGTTCAGATTTCCTATGACGATTACGAGATAATCGTTTTCCATTCTCCTCGTAAGGTACGCGTATTCGCTCGCAATTTTAACCGCCTCCCAATACCAATGATTTTCAACGTAGACGATGCTTGCGATTACTTCGGTCCGAGCCGGCGCAGCGTCGACGTTTTTAAGTTTAAGAGTCTGCGCGTAAAGCGTATACGCGTTCGTAAAATACTCCGCTTCCGCCTTTCCTTTGTTTCCGCAGCCGTACTGCGTGATAAGATAAGTCTGACCGGCGGTGAAGTATTGCGAGCCTTTGCCCATGGTTTCACAGTAAAAATACTCGTTCCGCGTAATAGAAGCTTCGCTTTGCTGCGCAAGATAAACGCACTTGTCCGTCCAATCCTTACGAGCCTCGGTAATTACGTTCCTTTCCACGAGGTATTCGCCGAAAGTTTCCGCTTCCGTAGCTCCGCGCTCGTAAAGATTCGTATAACGCTTGAACATACGCTGAAGCTCCTGCTGAGTTACAACGCGTGCGCGGGTGTAGTCGTAAGCGCGCATATAGGAGCTTCCGTCGAAGTGATAATAAACCGTGTGAATCTTATCTCCGGCTACGTACGACCAGTCGTAATAATTAACGAGAGTCTCTCTTTTGCCGTCGACTTCGGTTTCGTAGGATAGGTCGTGAAGATAATCCGCGGAAAGAATCTTCATCAAAGCTTCGTACCGCTCGTTGATAACGTTGGTTTTTCTGTCGTAGGCGGGATTGAACCAGCTCGCGTAGCTTGCGATAGACGCGCTCCTGATCGTGAATGAGGTTTAAAAACAAATCCCGAGTATTGCGGTTTCAAAACCGAATTTCCCGAAAACCGTTGATTGCGGTACAATCGGATAATCTTTTACATTACAGGCAAAAAAGCCCCTCCGAAGAGGGGCCTTTTTTAAGGAAAACTATACTTGCATCGAAACAAATCGATTCAAATAGTCAAGTTTCTTAATACACGCAGACGTTGGAAGGAATGTGGACTACGCGGTCAGAAACGGCTTCACTTGCGAGCTTACCGTACTTTCCGTTTTCGGCAACGTCGATAACTGCGAAAACAACCGCGTTATCTTCAAAACCGTTCCTTCTGATTGCGGAAGGAGCAGCCACGCTTTCGTTCAGAGCGTTCGCATCGTTTTCTTCTTCGGTTTCTTTAGTATATTCGGGAACTACGCTGCCGTCCTCGAGAAGGAGGTAATGTTCCGTGAAATACGTCTTCCACAGAAGAGATTCGTAACTGCTGTCAGCCTTGTGGACTATTCTGAGAATTCTGTTAAGATTGTAGATGAAATCCACAAAGTTCTGATACATCATTTTGTAGTTTTCATAACTTGCGTCGTACAGACAGTAAAGCACGGGTGCCTTATCGCCGAGGAATACTACTTCTTCAAGTGTTGCAATTCCGAAGAATGCCTTGTCGCCTACTGCTTTCAGAGTCGAGGGCATCGTAACCTTAACGAGATGTTCGTTGTTAAGGAATGCGTTCGCAGCGATATAAACCACGCCTTCGGGTATTACGAGTTCGGTTGCGTCGCCGACATAGGAGTAAACCACGGTCTTTGCGGCGTTGAGAACGAATTCGTCTTCGAGGATGAAGTAAGGATTGTTCTCGCTGATGATGTAATTGGAAAGATTCGTGCAGCCTACGAATGCAGCCGAGAAGTTATCCGGAAGCATCGTGGAGGGAATCGTTACGCTCTTGAGAGCGGTGTTGTTGCCGAAGCTCATCGGAGCAAGACTCTCGAAGCCTTCGGGAAGAACGAGTTCTTCGAATCCGCAGTTAGCGAACGCGTAAGAGCCGACTTCTACGAGATTGGAAGGCATCTTAAGATCCTTGACGCCGGAGTTATAAGCGAATGCGTATTCGCCGATATAGAGCTGCGTTCCGTTGGTGTTTTCACCGAATTCAACGCCCTCGAGATTTGCAAAGCCGCTTTCCTTGACCACTTTGGTGCTTTTGCCGTCAATCATTTCATAGGTAGTTATATCGTGAAGACCGATAAACGCCTTAGCGCCGATATATTCGAGGTTCTTGGAGAGCTTGACGCCCTTAAGAAGCGGTTTGTAGGAGTAGTTCGCGGAAATGGTCGCAGTCCAGCCGCCGCCGAGAGTGTACTCGAAATTGGTGGTGAGATATTCCATACCGCTGAACGCAAGGTCGGGAACATAGGTGACCGTATCGGGCATTACGTAAACGCCGTCATAGTCCCAGGCATGAGGCTGAACGTAAACCTCGGTCATATCTTTGTTATAAAGTACGCCGTATTCGTCAACGGTGAGATATTCGTTGTCTTCGCTGACCGAGAAATGAGTAAGCTTGGTGCAGCCTGCGAATGCGCCGGCGCGAGTCTCGATAGTATCGAGACCGCCGAAGCTCTTGTGGAAGATAACGTCGGTAAGCTCGGTACAGTTGTTGAAGGAAACGCCGCCGATGGAGTTAACGTGACCGAAGAACTCCACTTTCTTAAGAGAGAACATCTTGTTGAAGCACCAGTTTCCGATTTCGCCGGTAACGTCGCCGTAGAAGATGACCTCCTCGCAAAGTCTGGATTCAGCGAAATCGTATCCGGTAAAGGACTGAACGCTGCCGTAGAACTTAGCCCATTTAAGAGCATAGAACTTAGCAAAAGCCTGATTGAATTCGGTAGTGATGTTGCCGTAAACCTCGAGCGTTTCAACCTTTTCGGAGCCCATCCAGCAGAACATACCGACGCTGGTTACGCTTTCGGGGATTACGAGGTTAACGAAGCCCGTTCCGAAGAATGCATAGTGATCAAGCGCAGTTACCCATGAGGGAATCTCGAAATCCTTGAGCTTAGCGCAGTTTTCGAAAGTACCCATCGGAATCTGGGTAAGACCTTTGGACCAGCCTACGTCAACGAGGTTAACACATCCTGAGAATACGTATTGACCCATTTCGACCACGCTGTCGGGCATAGAAACCTTTTGGATATTGACCATATTGTAGAATGCTTTTTCGCCGATCTTAACGACTGTCGAAGCAATCTCAACACCCGTGATGATGCTGTTGGACGCAAACGCGTTTGCCGCGATTTCTTTTACGCCCTCGGGAATAACGATGTCGCCGCCGATACCCAAATATTTCTTAAGAACGCCGTTTTCATCGATAACGAAGGGGTTGACCTCGACCATTGTATATTTTTCGGCAAGACTTGCCCAAGCTTCCTTGTAAAGATCGAGAGTCTTTTCGGGAACTATAAATTCACAGCCTTCGGGAAGATTTTCAAAAACGTCGGTGCCGAGGGCAGCGGGAATTCTGTTCATTATCTGAATCTTATTGAGCTTCTTGCAGCCTGAAAATGCGTAATCGCCGATCTTAACTACGTTTTCGGGAATAACCACCGATTCGAGAGCAGTATCGGCAAATGCCATTTCGGGAATTTCCGTAACATTTTCGGAGATGTATGCGACGGAAAGCCTGACTGCTCCGCCGAAAGCTCTGTTGCCTATCGTTTCAAGACTTATCGGCATAAAGACACCGGTAATCCTTTCGTTCCCCTTGAACGCGCCTTCCTTAACAGCCTTAACGCCGTCGGGAATTACCATATAATCGTCGCTTCCGGTATAGCCGTTAACGTTAAGAACGCCGTTTTCGTCAATATCGAATTCGCTGATTTCGTGAATCTGATCCGCTACTTCCGCCCAAGCCGTCTTGTAAGCCTCCGCGCAGCCTTCGGGAACGTAAATGTGACGAAGAGCATTTCCTCTGTCAAACGTGTTCTTGTTAAGAGTTGCGGGAATTTCTCCCTTGAATACGAGAGACTGCAGAGAGGTCATTCCGTAAAGAGCCTGAGCACCTGTGAACGCCTTAAACGACGCCGGGAAAGTAAGAGACGTAAGAGAAGTACAGCCTCTGAATGCGCCGTAATCGAAAGACTCGAGACTTTCGGGAAGTTGAATTTCCTTAAGCGAGGTACAGCCGTAGAACGCAAAGGATTCGCCGTTGATTATCTTATTGCTCTTGAATATAATCTTTTCCAAGCCCGTGCTGCCCATAAACATACAGTAACCGTATGCCTCGACGTTTTCGGGAATGATTACCTCCTTAAGAGAAGAAAGATAAGAAAGCGCATAATAACCGAGATCGACAAGGGATTCAGGAAGGATAAGCTCCTCGAGCGACGCACACCTTCTGAAGCAGTTTCCGCCGATAACGGTAACGCCTTCGGGAACAACGACCTTTGTGATCCACTTGTTGCCGTCGAATAAGCCCTTACGAAGCTCGGTAATACCAATATCGCCGGGAATGATAACCTCGGGATTGGTTCCGAGATAATCTGTAAGAACGCCGTTTTCAACGACGAAATCACCGTTTTCGCTCATAACGACTACCTTGTCGCTGCCGTTGTTGTTATTCTTGTTAAGAGAGTTAGCGCCTTCGTCGCCCTCTTCGGGAGCTTCGAGTTCATCCATAGACTTCTTGACGTTGAATCCCCATGCAGCCGCGTTGAGAGCCCAGTCGTTTACGTACACTACGATGGTGCTGGAGCCGAGTTCTTTAAGTTTTCCGAGATAATCGGTGATGTCGATAACTACGGTGTTGTTTTCGCCCTTGACCCAATTGCGGGCGGGTATCCAGCCGGAAAGAGCGTCGCCTACCGCATTGTTAGCCTCGTCGAGAGTATAAAGACCGTAATTCATAACCTTATGGTTATCGTAAAGCGGAACTTCGAGATAAGCTCTGCCGTCTTTTACGTAGGTGTCAACCGCTTCGTCGTCCGCGATCTGCGGCTTTTCGAAGTCAACGTAAACCGGGAAGGAGAATTCTTCGACCTTTTCGCGATAAAAGTCGAGAGTAGCTTTTACCGTCATACGAACGGTCTGGTTGTTTGCGAAACCGAGTTCGTAAGGATTGATGTTAAGGTTGTGGCTGGTATATACGACCTTACCGGTATTCGGATAATAGAAAGTCTTCTTGACGTTATAAGCGTATCCGCTCCAAAGAATTTCGCCGGTGATATCGTCGGTAAGAACGTACTCGAGATACTTGATACCTCTGAGCGTATAGAGATAAACGCTGTAGATACCGTTGGTGGTACTCGTGAAGATACTGGTTGCGATGTTGTCTTCGGAAGTTTCGACGGGTTCCGCTCCTTCGGGAAGATTGAAGGGATACTGACCTGCTACGATAGCCTGATTGGTGCCGTAGTTAAGAAGAGGCATAACGAGACCGAAGTGAGTGGTCTGGTCTTCGTCGAAAATGCTGTTTTCCAGAATGGGAGCCTTCGTGAAGTCGCCGAAGAAAGCGAGCCACGGAATGGAAAGATCGATTCCGTCTTCGTTTTCGGAAAGCAGCTGTACGAAACCTTCCACGTAATAACCGTTTTCGAAGTTATCTCTGATATATTCCTTTTCCTCTTCCGCAAGAGTTATCTTAACCTTGATGGAAGCGGTAGCATTGCCTTCGACGGTGATCTTGTCGCCTTCGAGGGTTCCGTTCTTGACGGTGATTTCGACGTTGCCCTTATCGAGCATATAAGCGAGATAAGCGACATTATAACCGTTATCGGCTACGCTTTCGGTGAAGGTAAGGGTATTGAACGTATAAGAAAGAACGTCTTCGGATATATTGACGAGGTTGAAACGAAGGGTATAGATTCCGCTTTCGTCGGGATCGTCGCCGAGTTCGATCTTGGTTCTGTTGCTTCCGGTAACCGAAAGGTAAGCTTTGGTGTTGACTGCGTTGCTGAGGTTAGCGAGACCTGCGCCCTGCTTGCGGACGAAAGAGGGATTTCCTGCTTCGTCGAGAACGTTTGCAGCCGTGCTCATAAGGAGCTGATATGTAAGATTCTGGATTTGTTTGTTGGTATAGGAAGGATAGCGTTCTCTGAGATACTGTCTTACTACGGTTGCTACGCCGGCAACGTTGGGCGAAGACATACTCGTTCCGCTCATGGTTTCGTAAAGCTTGCCGTAAGTCTCGGGAACGGGAGCGGTAATGTCGCCGCCGAAGCCGGTGATTTCGGGCTTAATGGTGAGGTCGGTAAGAACTCCCCAGGAGGAGAAGTCGGACATATAAGGACCTACGCCGTTGGCTTTGGAAATATTGATGGTCTTGACGTTTGCGTTAGCGAGAGCTTCGCCGTCGACCATAGATATCGAGCAGATTGCGATTCCAACCGATTCGGTCATGGACATCGCGATCGTGCCTTCCTGATTGTTATAGATAATAACGGCTACCGCGCCGTGATTAGCCGCGTTGAGAGCCTTGGAAACGAAGGTCGTTCCGCCTCTCTTGACGAGAGCGATCTTTCCGTTGAGGTCAAGACCTTCGTAGTCCGCCTCTTCGCCGTTTCCGGGAACTACTACGTAATCATACGTTCCTTCGGGATTCTTAGCGTAGAAATCGCCGAGGAAGTCCATATAATAAGAAGCCGCGTCGACCGCTTCGTCGAAGAAGATCTGTCTTCCGTCGCCCGAAAGGAGATAAGGAGTCTTATTCTTTTCGACGCTCGCTACCGCAAAGCTCGTGGTATAGGAGCCGGGGGAGCCGATCGTACCGATATCGGGATTGGACGTATAGTTCGCGCCGCTCGTGGATCTGAGACCGGTGTTATAGGCGTTGCCTGCGGAAGCGACGATGCTGACGCCCGCTCTGTCGATGATTTCATAGATTTCGTTGATGAAGAGCTGGCTCTCGCTTGCTTCGTAGGTAAATCCGAGAGGAGAACCGAGTGACATATTGATGGTGTCCGCTCCGAGAAGCATGGCGTCGGAAGCCGCCGCGACTATATCGGACATATATCCGCCGCCGCCGTTGTCGCCGAACACTTTCATTATAACGAGCTGCGCGTTGTAAGCAACGCCCTTGAATCCGCTTTCAGCGTTTCCGGCAGCAGTTCCGGCAACGTGGGTTCCGTGATAGCCGGAAGCCTGAAGAACGCCTATTTCGGACGGAATGACGTCCGTGTCTCTGTCCGCGTAGTCGTAACCGAAGCCGACCTTTCCGTTTATGTAAAGATCGCTTGCCTGATAACGAAGAGCGGAGTTGAAGGAGAAGAGGGAGATAAGATCTTCAACGTCGGAAAGCCCGATCTGAGAAACCGAAGGCATTACGGTGAAAGCTTCGTGCTTCCAGTCGAGACCGGTATCGATAACGCTGATGACTCTGCCCGTACCGTCGAATTCGGTGTCGTTCGCGTAAACGCCCGTTTCGGTAAGGAGAGAAGCTACGCTCACCGCAACGTCGGGAGTAGCGTACTGCGTATCCATCGCAAGTCCCTTGACGATATCGAGTTTCTGAAGACGAGCGACGTTACGATAAGCCGTGCTTACCGCGACTGCGGTCGTAAGAGCCGAATATCTGTACTTGTATTCGAGTTCGATTCCGAGGCCGGCAACGGATTTTTCGAATTCGTCCTGAATTCTCGCGATTTCGCCGAGAACCTCGACGCCTCTGTCGGACGCCGCATAAGCCGCGATGGACTGAGCGGAACCGTCGTCGAGATACTGTTCGTAAAGGCTGACGCCGCCGAGATTCACGATAATCGAAACTACGTCGTTATCGGAAATCCCCATTTCGGCAGCCTGCGTGTCGATCGACACAAGCTCTGTCGATAAGGTTTCATCGATCGGGTAATACTCGACCGGCGTCCTGTCGCTCACAACCTGTTGTCCCGGCTGAGTCGGAACGACTGTTTTGCCCGTGACTCCGCACGCCGCCATAAGCAGCATAACGACGATCAGCAAAACGTTGATCAGCAATTGTTTTTTCATAAATACCTCCGATTTATTTTTTTAAGACAGTCCGTAAAAAGACTGAACTTTACCGATTCGGACGCACGATCCTTAGCGCGCGTTTTCGACCGTTCAATCGCTGCAATATCGACTGAAATCGTTATCGCTACGACTTCCTACGCGTCATTTCATTAACGCATTATATCGGTCGCGTACGTTCAAACGGCGGATTCCGCGGTTTTGCAAAACTCCGCCGTCAATATACTGACAAACACCTGTCTTTCGGGTTAAAAATGCCCTTAAATCCTCATAAAAGCGGGCAAAAATCGTTTTTACTCCGATTTTCCCGTCCGGAAAAATCGTTTTCAAACATACAAATTACTCTAATTTTCTCCCTTCTCCCGTCTATGATACTATATAAACCCGTTTGTGTCAACAGTTTTAAACGATTTTTTTAATAAATTTTTAACTCTGTTTTAACATTGGTCGGAGGGCGATTCGACGGTTTAGGACTAAAAAAACTCCTTATTCGAAACGAAAATCGACTTATTTTTACCAAAAATCGCCGTAGCCGCGGGAAATCGCTTTACAATGAAAAAGAGAACGGACGTTACTCCGCTCTCCCGGTTTTTTCCGCGGGGATTTGTCCCGCGACCGCTTCCGATTATTAAATAAACAGCAGATAGGAAAAGTCGGCTTCGCTCGATTCGTATCCGCACTTCGGGCATTTCACCTTTCCGCCCTGTCCGAAGAGAAAATTCTGCTCGTTTTCGCCGCCGACGTGACCGCACTTCGGGCACTTATATTTCTTTACGGGCGCGGATTTGATGCTTCCGCCTGTAACGTTTTCGAGCTTGTTTTCGTTGACTTCGTGATTTTCCTTGCAGCAGCACTTATTTTTTTCCATTTTCTGTCTCCTTGCGTGTTTCTTGTAACCCCAACGGGTATTACGTTATTTTATACGATAAATCGTCTGTAATGTCCAACGTTTTTCGGCGAAATTTATGATTTGTTTTTTATTTTTAACTCCGTCCGCAACCGAAAAATCCGCTTGACAATCGCCAATGAACGTGATAATATGCAAAATAGGGCGGTTCCCGTAAATCGCACGGATTTTCTGTCCGAATGGCAATTTTTTCGTCATAAAAGCAAGACTTGACAAATCAGGCAATTTTGTTTACAAAGGAGTTATATATGAATCAGGAAGAAAGAAGACGTTATTTGACGGACTATCTCATCGCGGAGGGGAATTATCGGAAAAAGGTCCCCGAAGACGAATTCGCGCAGAAACGCCTGCTGCGCGCTCTCTTTAATATGTGGATATATATGGTTTAATATAAAAAAAGCAACTGTAAATAGTTGCAATAATTTCAAAAGTATGGTATAATATATTACGAAAAGGAGCTGAATATGGGACAGAAAGAAAAACTCATCGCAAAACTTAAATCTCTTCCTAAAGATATGACCTTCGACGAAGTAACTACGCTTTTAGGATATTTTTCCTACACGTTGTCCCACAAGGGCAAAACGAGCGGCTCGAGAGTTATTTTTATAAGCGACAAACATCCGCCGATAACGATGCACAAGCCGCATCCGAGGAAAGAGCTTTTAAGTTATCAGGTGAAGCAGCTCGTTGAAATTTTGGAGCAGGAGGAACTGATATGAATAATACTATGGAATACAAGAATTACGTCGGAACCGTGGAATTTTCCGAAAGCGACGGAGTTTTTTACGGAAAAGTAATGGGAATCCGCGCGTTGATTTCTTATGAAGGGACTAACGCCGTCGAGCTTGTGGAGGATTTTCACGGCGCGGTTGACGATTATCTCGAAACCTGCAAAGCGCAGGATACGGAACCGGAAAAAGCCTATAAAGGCAGTTTCAACGTTCGGGTTTCTCCCGAACTTCACAAGCAGGCAGTTATTTATTCACTTTCGCAAGGAAAGACCTTGAATAACTTTGTTGAGGAAGCGATAGCTCGAAGTCTTCCGTCCGAACGACGTTGAGGTTCTCCTATACGTCCCGTCCGTCTCTTTAGATTGCGAGGCGGAAGAAAAGTAAAGAATTGAAAAGAATAAGCTCCCGATCCCCTGCGGTATACTCTTGGGACGAAGCAACGACCTTTGAGATGTCTGTCTCTTTGAGTTGCTTCGGCAACCCGGAGAGACCGCAGGGGATTGTGTTTGTCAAGGGGGCATACTTGTCGGTGGAGATTTTTGCGTAGCAAAAATACAACCGTCTACCCTTGACAAACCCGAAGGGAGCGGACGGTTCCCTCGGACCGTGCGTTGGACAAACGCAGCCGCGAAGCGGCTCCTTGTCCGGAACCTCGGATTGCAAGGGGACCGCTGAGGGGGGCGGGCTTGCCCGCCCCCCTATATCTATCTTGATACTATAAGAAACATTTGTGGAGCGTGCGCACAAAATTTCGAAGAAATTGCAGTGCGCTTGAATCCCTGAATTATGGCGTAATTACGGCATTTTCGAGTAATTCGACGTATGTTTTCCGTTTAAGCTGTTTTTTATGCTTTTTGTTCCTTCTTTTTTACCACGAACGGGAATCCCGAAATTCCCATTTCTTTGTTGTTAAAAAATCCTTTGTTTAAAGGCTTTTTTTAGCTTTTCCAGTGGGGAGCGACCATAGGAGAACTAAACGACCAAGTAAACGATGGAATTTCAATCCACGCTCCCCGCGAGGGGGAGCGACGTCCTTATAATGTTGCTGGTTGGTTTGTGTACCAATTTCAATCCACGCTCCCCGCGAGGGGGAGCGACGATGGCGGAGCTCTTGCGGACAATACGCCCTCCATTTCAATCCACGCTCCCCGCGAGGGGGAGCGACTCATTTGAATCTAAGTGTTCCGCTTGCAGTGGAATTTCAATCCACGCTCCCCGCGAGGGGGAGCGACCTAAGCTTTCCTGCTCGTTGAGCCGAAGTCCGTAATTTCAATCCACGCTCCCCGCGAGGGGGAGCGACTTTTTAAATGGAGGTAAAAAATTATGCGATTAAACAATTTCAATCCACGCTCCCCGCGAGGGGGAGCGACCCTTTATATCCAGTCTGTCCGAAACGTAAGCGTTATTTCAATCCACGCTCCCCGCGAGGGGGAGCGACCTCATTTCCACGTTCTCGTTCTCAAAAAAACCGCCATTTCAATCCACGCTCCCCGCGAGGGGGAGCGACTTAGGCGTAAGTCGAGCAATGTATTCGGCTGTCATTTCAATCCACGCTCCCCGCGAGGGGGAGCGACTTCGTCAAATGTCTTACGAGAGAATAATATATAGGATTTCAATCCACGCTCCCCGCGAGGGGGAGCGACTTGCCGACACAGAACTGACGGACGAACCGGAAGATTTCAATCCACGCTCCCCGCGAGGGGGAGCGACGTTGCCGTTGAATATTGTGAAAAGTCTAACGTTTCATTTCAATCCACGCTCCCCGCGAGGGGGAGCGACCCAAAGGTCTCAACCTTGCGAACGGGACTGTCAAATTTCAATCCACGCTCCCCGCGAGGGGGAGCGACTCTCGCTCTTAATTCACTATCACTTTCTATGTCAATTTCAATCCACGCTCCCCGCGAGGGGGAGCGACCTCAGACTGTTGACCGCTCTGTCTGACTCGGAGATATTTCAATCCACGCTCCCCGCGAGGGGGAGCGACGCAACTGTCACACTGTACCCCGCACGACGTCCGGCAATTTCAATCCACGCTCCCCGCGAGGGGGAGCGACGAGCACGTCTACGTCGAGGTCGAGCTCACCCCCATTTCAATCCACGCTCCCCGCGAGGGGGAGCGACGACCGTACAATCAAGCGTGACGCAATCTCAGCCCATTTCAATCCACGCTCCCCGCGAGGGGGAGCGACTGTCGATTATTATCCTATCCCCGCACATAAAGTTATTTCAATCCACGCTCCCCGCGAGGGGGAGCGACGTAAAGGCAAAGATGTTTTGTTTAATTACGCGATATTTCAATCCACGCTCCCCGCGAGGGGGAGCGACCGCTTTGGTCGTTAAACTGCATACTTTTAGGTATAATTTCAATCCACGCTCCCCGCGAGGGGGAGCGACCCGCAATATCTACGCCACCTGCCGTTACTCTTATATTTCAATCCACGCTCCCCGCGAGGGGGAGCGACCGCGCTTGCCGTGCTTAAATCAATATCGCTTCCGTATTTCAATCCACGCTCCCCGCGAGGGGGAGCGACCATATGGTCGCGTAGTACGGCAACGCGCCAATTTGTTATTTCAATCCACGCTCCCCGCGAGGGGGAGCGACCGCAATATATGTAAAAATTTTTTATCTTCGGGAGATTTCAATCCACGCTCCCCGCGAGGGGGAGCGACTGCCTTCGATACCTTAACCGCAAACTGCGCTTTTATTTCAATCCACGCTCCCCGCGAGGGGGAGCGACTTTCGAAGATTTGACGTTTGCCCCTGACTTCGAGATTTCAATCCACGCTCCCCGCGAGGGGGAGCGACTTGACACTACTACTACGACCAAATGATTTATAAATATTTCAATCCACGCTCCCCGCGAGGGGGAGCGACAAATAGGTACATCAGCCATATGTTTTAACACTATATTTCAATCCACGCTCCCCGCGAGGGGGAGCGACCTCTTCTTGCGTTGTAGCCGCAAGGTTAATGAGCATTTCAATCCACGCTCCCCGCGAGGGGGAGCGACTTGTATTGCGAACTCGGTTTGACTACCTTAATCGATTTCAATCCACGCTCCCCGCGAGGGGGAGCGACGGCTCCGCAGATGAGCCTGCTCCGTTTCAGGGGCAATTTCAATCCACGCTCCCCGCGAGGGGGAGCGACTCTCCGAGCGTGTAGCGGATTTACCACCTCTCATATTTCAATCCACGCTCCCCGCGAGGGGGAGCGACGTTAATTAACAAGTATAGCGGATTAAGCTATACTATTATTTCAATCCACGCTCCCCGCGAGGGGGAGCGACGTTCTGTCTTGATTCAGTTCGTTCGAGATATAAAATTTCAATCCACGCTCCCCGCGAGGGGGAGCGACTGTCTATTATTATCCTATCTCCGCACATAAAGTTATTTCAATCCACGCTCCCCGCGAGGGGGAGCGACAAATTATGAAAAACTACAAAATCATTAACTATGAATTTCAATCCACGCTCCCCGCGAGGGGGAGCGACGTACAATGTAGCCGCTCGGCAAGCCGCCGAGCAATTTCAATCCACGCTCCCCGCGAGGGGGAGCGACAGGTTCATAAATAGTTGTTCCGTTAGAGGTTATAATTTCAATCCACGCTCCCCGCGAGGGGGAGCGACGGATACTACCCCCGACCGATACCGGGGGAGCGACCATTTCAATCCACGCTCCCCGCGAGGGGGAGCGACAAATTGGGTTAAAATTAAAGATTATCCGATAAGGATTTCAATCCACGCTCCCCGCGAGGGGGAGCGACTAGCCTACAATAACATAAGTGTAAGTTTGATATCTATTTCAATCCACGCTCCCCGCGAGGGGGAGCGACGTCTCCCTTTCCGCTGACCTTCGCGCCCATAAACAATTTCAATCCACGCTCCCCGCGAGGGGGAGCGACTTATTTCATTTAGGTTATAATTGATTAGTGTATTATTTCAATCCACGCTCCCCGCGAGGGGGAGCGACGTCTCCCTTTCCGCTGACCTTCGCGCCCATAAACAATTTCAATCCACGCTCCCCGCGAGGGGGAGCGACTTATTTCATTTAGGTTATAATTGATTAGTGTATTATTTCAATCCACGCTCCCCGCGAGGGGGAGCGACGTCTATATATTCACGCTTTAATGCGTTAATATCAATTTCAATCCACGCTCCCCGCGAGGGGGAGCGACATATCTGCATCAGGTCGGCAAGCATTTTTAATGAATTTCAATCCACGCTCCCCGCGAGGGGGAGCGACGTAAGAGTGTATCCTACCCGTTGCTATGATTCTGATTTCAATCCACGCTCCCCGCGAGGGGGAGCGACGGGGAGTAAGTATTACCCAAAACGGACTGCGACGATTTCAATCCACGCTCCCCGCGAGGGGGAGCGACCAGCTTGATTAACAATCCAAGCCCCTAAACCTCGCATTTCAATCCACGCTCCCCGCGAGGGGGAGCGACCTTCCTTCCGGAGTAACGGACTGGTATCTTTCCGATTTCAATCCACGCTCCCCGCGAGGGGGAGCGACCTTCCTTCCGGAGTAACGGACTGGTATCTTTCCGATTTCAATCCACGCTCCCCGCGAGGGGGAGCGACTTATTCATCTGCTCAACCCCCCTACGGCAGTTTGATTTCAATCCACGCTCCCCGCGAGGGGGAGCGACAGATTTGAATGTTGCAGAGGTTGGAGTAGTCGGATTTCAATCCACGCTCCCCGCGAGGGGGAGCGACTTATTGTAAAGAGCACCTTCGTTACTCCGTCCGTTATTTCAATCCACGCTCCCCGCGAGGGGGAGCGACGCAAATCTTGTGGATTTGTGGATTTGTCCCTTAACATTTCAATCCACGCTCCCCGCGAGGGGGAGCGACCTTCGACAAACGAGTTTCCGGTTTCGTATTCGGATTTCAATCCACGCTCCCCGCGAGGGGGAGCGACGGTAGGAACCAAACGTTTTCTCGGTCATACTACCATTTCAATCCACGCTCCCCGCGAGGGGGAGCGACGTTCACTACACACGCTTCATACAAATCAAGAACAATTTCAATCCACGCTCCCCGCGAGGGGGAGCGACTGTACCTCTGCGCCCGTTACGGTTACGTTGCCCGATTTCAATCCACGCTCCCCGCGAGGGGGAGCGACATTTCGCCACATTTAAGGTTTTGGTATTATACCCATTTCAATCCACGCTCCCCGCGAGGGGGAGCGACCATTTGACGGATAGTCTGCGAGATGAGTACCATATATTTCAATCCACGCTCCCCGCGAGGGGGAGCGACGAGAAATACCGTAGAATATACCACCGTTTATGGAATTTCAATCCACGCTCCCCGCGAGGGGGAGCGACTATGAGGTATAGAACCGTCAAGTGTAATCTCGCTATTTCAATCCACGCTCCCCGCGAGGGGGAGCGACTGTCAATTATTAAAAAAAATCAAAAAAATATAAAAAATCAAACTCAAATTCAACAAAAAATATTTATAAAAGAAACTTAATTGCTAACTATAACTTGATTGTACCTCAAAATTTACAAAAAGTCAACTATTTTTTAACTCAAAAACGCGCGAACCTCCCCGACTTTTTATGATCGCTTCCGCTTCGCATTTCAGATAATCAGCGTGTCCGTCGGGTCGTAGCCCTCTTTTGCGCCGAAATGTTCGATTCTGCTTGAAAAATTATTTCCCAAATTATAAAACCTCAGGCTGTCCTTTTCCTTGTCCATAATTTTGCACAATTTCGCCTGAAGCCTTCGGAGCTGCGCCGCGTCGAGAAGGCATTCGAATACGCTGTTTTGTACTCTTTGCCCGTAATTCACGCATTGTTTCGCTATCTGGCGGAGCCTTTTTCTTCCCTCGGCGTCCTCCGTGTTTACGTCGTAAGTTATGACAACGAGCATTTTACCCTCCTACTTCCATAAAAACGGCGGATAGCCGTCCAGATCTCCTCTTAAAAACCGCGCAAGAAGCATAGCCTGAACGTGCGGAACGAGTCCCCAGGGAATCTTTTCGTTGAGATAAGGATGAATAAGACTCTCTTTTTTCCTCTCCTGCCAGGCTTTTATGAACTTTTTCCGTCCGTCGTCGGTAAGAATTACCGCTCCGCTTGCCTCTTCAATAAAGTCGCCCGCTCCGATAACTCTGTTATTTATCGTCGTCAGAACGAATCTGTCCGCAACGCACGGTCTGAGTTCCTCCATAATATCGAGCGCAAGCGAATTCCTCCCCGGTCTGTCCCTGTGAAAGAATCCGACGAAGGAATCCAGCCCCGCTCCTTCGAGAGCCGAAGAACAATCGTTCTTCAGAAGCGCGTAGGCAAACGATAAAAGCGCGTTGACGTTATCTGTGGGCGGGCGTCGGTTTCTTCCGTGGAAGAAGAACGTTTCTTTATCTCCGAGAATCATATCGTCGAAAAAGGAAAAATACGCCGCGGCTGCATCCCCTTCTATTCCTCTCAAAACGTCGGGATCGCCCGAATTCAGGGCATTTTTCGCCGAATTTCCGAGTAACGCGCAAATCTCGTCGGCTTTTTCGCAATTTATTCTCATCGGATGATCGCGGACGGTCCGACCTATGCTTCGGCGAGCGTTTCTGATTTTTCCGAAAATCATATATCTTGCGATTCCGAGACTTTTTTCCCTATCGTCGGCAAATCTGTATTGCGTCCGTCTAAGGAGAACGTTTCCGCAGCTCTCTCCCACGGAGCGCGCAAGAAATTTTCCGTTTTGCGTAAAAAAGCTCAGGTAAACTCCTCTTTTCGCACACGCTCCCATAAGCGCGGGACTTGCTCCGCGGTACGAAAAGCAGCAGATTCCGTCAAGAGGATGAATAGGAAATCTTCCGGCTTCGGAATCCTCTCTTTTGATTACCGCATTTTCGCCGTCGAGAGTCAGGTAAACGTCCTCCGATAAAACGAATAACGTATTCAGAAGCTTTTTCATCCGGTTTCCTCCGCGTTTTCCGCAACGTAATCCCTGACAGAGCGATTTTCGGGCATCTCGGGAAGACATACGTCGATAAGAGAACACGATTCGCAGCTTTTGCTTCGTCTTACCTTGGGCGTAAAGCCGCGCGAATAAAGCTCGTGCATCTCATAAAGCGCGTTTTTCACCTCGTTTCTCAGAGAGTCGCCGAACTCCACCTCGAAACGACGCCGAGTCTGCCCGTAAAACAAAGCTCCGCGCTCTATACGGCAGCAAAGCATTTCTTCCAGACACATCGCCTGACAACACAACTGAGCCTCGTCGCACGGATTTTTCTTAACCGAACCTCTTTTGTATTCTACGGGAAAGGGCAGCCACCTTCCGCTTCTTCCCGACAGAATTATTCCTTCTTCGGACGGACGGAACTCAACTACGTCGCATTGACCGGAAACTCCGAGCGAAAACGAACGAACGGCAAGCGAACGGACGGTTATGAGGCCGCCCCGCTTTTCGGTGAGGTTTTCGTTATGCGCGCGACTGTGAATAATTTCCCCGTCCGTCGTAAAGAAGTTATCTTTCCATTGATTTTCTATGTGGATGAGCGCCCACTGTCGGCGGCAGAAGAGGAAATGCTGCAGCCCCGAAAGCTGAAGAAAATCCTCCTCCCCGTATTCGCACGTTATCCCATACGTTTGACCGTAACGCCCGACGGAACCGAAGCTTCGTCCACGGTTACTTCGTAGTCGGAATACTTCCTTGCGACGTCGACTTCTTCCCTGCGGCGGACCTTGACCGTCTCGAAGAGTTTCCAGGCGGGCGCGTTTCCGAGTTCGGAATCGTGACGGAAAACGATAAGCTCTCTGACCGCCATATTACCTCTTGCTGCGGAGCGGTCGGTCTCGAACATATTCAGAATCGCTTCCCATAAGAGCCGAAGGTCTTCTTCGGAAAATCCCGTGGTTTTACGGGCGAGATTTGCCGATACGTATCCCTCGCAGCGATACAATCCGTAAGGAACGATATATTTTCTGCCCATTTCGTTGCTCTTTTTCTCGGCGTCGGCTTCGGTGGTTATCGCCATTCTCGTTATGGAAATCTCCTGCGGAACGACCGGCTCGACCGACCGCGCGAATCCGAGCTGAACGGGACCTCTTACCTGTCCGCAGTTGAGCGCAGCCTTGACGAACGTAGTCATAACCGCGCCGAACGTTCTTATATCGAAGAAATTGCGGCACATAAAATCCCTTATTTTCGAGTCGATATCGGCGTCTTTCTTTTTTGCGTCCTTAACGTTCTTTTCGTCGATTTTCAGGTAGTCGTAGGCTTCCTTGTCGGCTCTGTTGAGAGGAACGTCCTCCTTTATGTAGATCCTGTACCCCGGTACGCCCTCCTTCGCGGCTTCGACGTAATTTCTGATTTTGCGTTTTATGCAGACGTCGGTAATGATTCCCGTATTCGTTTCGGGATCGATTCTCGGCATATTTCCCGCGTCCGGATCTCCGTTGGGATTGCCGTTGACAACGTCGAAAAGTATTACGAATTCATAGCGGTTTTTGATTGCGTTTTCAAACATCTTCAGTTTTCCTCCTTGTTATCCTTTCTGGATTCATAACGTTTCTGTGTTTCGTGATAGTATCCGAGCTGGAAAATTCCCTGATCGTAAAGCGAAAGATGCTTCGGATAGCTCTCCGTTATCCGCGAAGTGAGTTCGCCGATTTTTTTGGAAAAGAACACCTTCTGTCCGCCCTCGAGTTTCCTTAAATGCTTCTGAGCGAGATTCACGAGCGTCGGAAAGACTACCGACGGAGTCGCGCCCGCCGAAGTAAAATACTTGTCCTTGATCGTCGTATTGATACCCGGGTTAGCCGCGCTCTGAAGGTTTTCGAGAACTGAAAACAATCTTCCCAGCAAGTACGGCAGATAATTTGTATTTTCGTTGAGTTCCACGGTCAGAACCTCCTTTTTATATTCCTTTTGTAAAAGATAAGCCTTAATGATTGCGGCTTTGTCCGGACTTATATCCTTTTCGGCTTTTATCCGCATCATAACGCCCTGATAAAGAGTCGCCGGATAATCTCCTCCAGTCAGAACAGCCCTGAGCATATCTCCCGCAAGCTGCGGAGAGGGTTTCTTGTCCTTCGAGTTTTTGTTGACTGTTTCGGAAAGCAGCCTCCACATCGGCGGATTGACGGTTTTATCAGTTTTCGGACGGATTATCCTCAGTCTGTCGTAATGCTTTCTTATATCTCCTATAAGCTCCCCGAACCCGTCGGCTATAAAGAATCTGACCGAAAGCCGAGCCGCGTTCGGAGCCAGACCGAGTACGTAAAACCTGTTCCTCGGATCGAGCGGAATACTGTCCCAGTCGCAAGGCTTGCCTTCGGAGAGCTTTTTCATAATCTCGTCGAGATCCTTATCCGTAACTTCGTCGCTTCCGTCCAGAGACATTCCGAAAAAGTCCTGATAAACGCTTTCTCCGCCCTCCGCCCAATAAACCACGGTCGTGTCTCCGAAAAGCTTATTGTGTTCGCGGTCGTCCACGAGTCTGTTGAGCGCGGCGGTGTAGGCAAAAGCCGCGTATTTCCCGACGGGCGCGTTAAGGTTCTGCTCTTTACCGAAGGAACAGAACGCCGAAGCGTTAAATGAAACCAGAGCGGCTCCGGAGGACTGCGCGCCGCGGACTTTCATAACCGACGGATGAGTCGCCTCGGGAATCACCTTTTCTCCCGTAACGAGACATCTCGTTTCCTCCGCGGATTCGTTCGCTCCGTCGTAATGCTTCTGCCATATTCTTTTCATCTCCTCCGATTCGGAAGGAAAGCGCGAGCCGAACGTAAAGGTAATATTGACCGCGCCCGAAAGCTCCTCCTTTTTTGCGGCGACGGCGGGATGTTCGGAATCCCCCGGGATCCACTTCCCGAAAAACGCGGTTACGGCCTTTGCGAAGGGATCCTCCGACTTACCTAAAAGTTCCGAGTGAAGCTTCCTTGCGGCTTCGAAGCATTCTTTCGAGCGTTCGGGCTTGCCTTTGCCGTCAAAACCGAGAATATACGACGAGTTATCCCAAAGAAAATTCGGAAGAGTATTGGACGCTCTCTTAACCGGCGACGGCAGGAGCATTCTCTGCGGAATCATTCTTCCCTTTTCGTCGGGCGAACCGAGTGTCTGTACTGAAACGAGATTGCCCTCTTCATCTATTTCCAAAGCGAAATTGATTTTTGCGTAACCGAATCCCGGCGCGGAAAGAACTCCTTTCGCGACGAGATCCTCGTAGTGTTTCGTAAGAGCCTGAAGTATCATCTCAGCACCTCCTTTCCTCCCTCCGCAGGCACTAAAAGAACTCCCCGTACGAGCTTAGCTCTGAAAAACATCGGCGTTATATTGTTTTTGTCGGAGTAATCCATATCGTAAAGCATAAGACCGAGATCCTTTTCGCCTTCGGGATAGGCGGTTTTAATCTCGCCTCCTTCCCATAGTCTGAAATTCGCGGGGAATTCTCTCGTTCCGAAGCAAGGCTGATGATAACACTGACCTTTTTCCAGCCTTCTTTTCATAATCGATATAAACTTGCCTTCGTTATCGTCGGGCGCGGCTTTTTCCGTGATTTCGAAATGCGCGTCGATAACGTACCTGACGTCCTGTAAAACGGTAGACGCTCTCTGCTGAATATCCTCCGCCGTAAATACGGAAAGCTCCTCGTTTTTGCCGTCCATAACCTGCTTTACGTTCCTTGCGGATATCTTGCTTTTGACTTCGTTCCGCCGTATACCCGTAAAGACGACGGGATTAAGAACGTAAATTCCGTCTATTATCCATCGCATTCCCGGGTGCCAGTAAACGGCTTCGAGAATTCCTCTCGCCGCAGAAGGAGTCATCACGTCGTAGCTCATTCTCTCGACCTTCAGCTCCGGTCGGGTAAAACAGGCGTATCTGCCCCAAACTTCCACCTTCAAAGACATTTTTCCCTCCTTTTATAAGTAATCTCTCTAAATCATATAAGCTTCCCCGCCCTCGGGGTCCAATAAAATTCCCGTGTCCTCGTCGTAATAATTCATAGCCGTAAGTACAGCCGTATCCTCGGAAAGTCTTCTGACCGCGCCGAGATTTTCGAGCTTTTTATAGTGATAATCGTATACGGAAACGGAAAACCTTCCGAGCTTTCTCGTCAAGGCTCTGTCCGGACCGAAAAGTTCGAGCCTTTTCAGCAGCTCTTCGGCTTTTCTGTCGGGAATATAAACCGTTATGCCCTTTTTATCTATAATTTTAAATTTCTCCGAGACTTCTCTGAACCTGAATCCCGAAACGCATTCCATAATCCGTTTTTTATCCAGCAGTTCTTCGCCTTTGAGCCTGTACAAAAGATAATCGAAATAAGCTTTTATCGCTTCGGGCGACGAAATATCCTCGTATTCCCTGACGATTTTTTCGGCTGCGTCGATATTCTGACCGAGCCCCGGAGGATTCTTCTCTTCCGTCCGAAAAACGTGAACCACGCTTTTTTCTGTCGGTCTTTTACCCTCCCGATTGCACCGTCCGCCAGCCTGAATTATCGAATCCAGACCGGACAGGGCTTTATATACGCAGGGAAAATCCACGTCCACGCCCGCTTCTATAAGACAAGTAGAAATAACTCTGCAATTCTCGCCCGATTTCAGTCTTTTTCCGATCTCCGAAACGACTGCGCTTCTGTGCGACGGCGTCATAGCCGTAGACAAATGGAAAGCCCCCTCCGATTTAATCTTCCCGAAGATTCTCTGCGCCTGTTTTCTGCTGTTTACTATACAGAGAACCTGTTTTTCCGCCGATAAGGCCTCCGCAAGGTCGTCCTCGTCGACAAATCCTTCGTCTTTATAAGTCGTCCGCCTGAAAAACCGATAATCCTCCTCCGTGTCCGAACGCAGTTCCTCGGGATTCTTTCCGTAAAACTCCTTCACGAGCCTGTCGAGAGAGGGCCTCGTAGCCGTACAGAGAACCGCCGTGCATTTATAATTCCCGACGAGTTCGGAAATCGCCCACACGCACGGACGAAGCAGATCCGTCGGAAGCATCTGCGCCTCGTCGAAAATAATAACGCTCTCCGCTATATTATGAAGTTTTCTGTTTGCCGAAGGTCTGTTGCCGAAAAGCGATTCGAAAAACTGAACCGCGGTAGTCAGAATTACGGGCGCGTCCCAGTTCTCGGAAGCGAGATATCTTCTCCTGTCTCTTTCGGATAAATCTCCCTGCTCGTCCGTCCCGTAACTCACGTCCGAATAATGCGCGATAACGTTTTCTTCGCCGAAAATATTTTCAAAAACTTTTTGAGTCTGCTCGATAATGCTTGTATAAGGTATGACGTAAATAATTCTTTTCTGTCCGTTTTTAACGGCGTGTTCCAACGCAAAAGCCACGGAGCCGACCGTTTTCCCTCCGCCCGTAGGCACCGTCAGCGTATACAATCCTCTTTCGCGGCTGCCTGCGTTTATGAGTTCGCCGAGAATTTCGTTCCTTCTTATGTTGATAGGATTTTCGCTTCCCTGCCAGCGGACGATAAATTTCTTCAGCTTTTCTCCGAGAATTTCAAGACTCTGTCCGGTGCCTCTTTCCGTAAGCCCCTGCTTCATAAAATCTTCCGTATCCAACCAGTCAGCGTCCACGAGACAGGAAAAAAGCATGTGCGTAAAGAAAAAAGCCTCTCTTTCCGAACCGAATTTTCTCCGCGGAACATTTCCGTTCACTTCGATTTCCTTACCGAACGCCGAATAATCCTCGATTTCCGCGCCTGCCCGACGCTTGATTCTTCCAAAAAGAGTGGATTCCTCCGGAGTATCGGTTTTTCCTCCTTTGTCGGGAATTCCCGCGTGATGGCCGGCTATTGCGAACGAAGCGGGAATATCTCCGAGCCTGAAGGCTTCCAGCGTTCCCGCAGTGGAATGATCGACTCTGATATTTTCTCCTCTTATTCTGCGCTGAAACGCGTCCGAGTACTTTCCTACGTCGTGAAGCATTCCGCACCTTTCGGCAATTTCTCCCGCGCCGAATCCCTCGGCAAAGCTTTTCGCTCTCTCCGCCGTGTTTTCAAGATGATCTATAAGTTTCTGTTCCCGTCCGTTTTCGGGAATTATATGAGCCGAATATTCCTTCGTCATAGGAAGAGTCTCCGTAAATAAAAAACAAAAAAAACAATCTCAAACCGGGTTGCTTTATAAGTGTACCATACAAAAAGGCGTCTGTCAACGCTTTCGCCGCAATTATTCCCCAAAAATCGACAACCATCCGTAATATAAATCGCGTTCCGATTCTTCATCGAGGGAGATTGCGCACGCAAAAAAGCCCCCGAGAAATTTTCCTCGGAGGCTTTTAAAGCGTATATTACTAAGTTTATATTCCGCCTGCGATTCCGGCGCTTTCAATCGATTCCCGGGAATTCAACCTTTCGGATCGATTCCTGACGATTAAAGCGCATCCGTCGCCTGCAAATCCGACCGATTTCCGCCCGTAGGCTTATTCAATCAGAAAGAATATCTCTTGTCGCTGCCGAAAGCTCTGACGTCCATAGCCATACCGTCCGCTGCCGTAGGAGCGACTTTACTCGTATCGACCTCGAAGGCGATTTCGGCGGTAAAAGGCAGATTTATGGGCTGTCCGTCGTTTCTGTAAAGCTCGAGCGTCATATAATAAGTTTCGCCCGCCGTAACGTAACGGCTGCTTCTGCTTATCATATACTCGTAATCCTCTACGGGCTGAGTGTAAAGCCATGCCCATACTCTGTATTCTCCGCCCGACGCGAGAGCTTCGAGAACTTCGCTGTGGAAGGGAAGTCCGTTCGTTCCGTCGATAAGCTTACCGGTTTCGGTCGCGGTGAAGCAGAAATAGAAAGTAGTCTGTCCCGCGTAATTGATGGTGAACGTACCGTTCTCGGAGAGATTGAACATCGTATCCCAGCTTCTTCCGTCCTGAAGTCTCGTGTCCTCCCATCTCGCGTAAAGCGTAACGCTCGGACCTTCCGTATAAGCGAAGGGGATTTCGACTTTTTCGCCCCATTCGTTTCCTTTAACGGTTCCGTCGGTGAGGTACCAGCCGTAGAAATACTTGGTTCCTTCGCCCTTCCATTCGGGTTTAACGAGTTCGGTAAGAACTACCGTTTCGATCGTCGGAACTTCGCTTCCGCCCTTGCTGTCGAAGACGTAGCTCACGAGGCTCTGACCTTCGGTGGAGATTCTTTCGGAATAATCGAGCGCGCCCGATACCGTAAAGAACGCCGAATAATAGTCTATATAGGACGAAACGGGAACTTTAATTTCGAGGTCGTCGGGAAGAGGCGTATACATATAACCCTGCTCGTCGTCGAAAATCGTATAACGGAAAAGTCCGAATCCGTCGTAGCCCATAACGAACGAAGGAACTTCGCTTCCTTTGAATTCCACGAATTTAAGATTCTCGCATTCGATAATTGCGGCCGCGCTTATCGATTTGAGATTTTCGTGGAAAATAACGGTTTCGAGAGCGCTGCAATAGCTTATTACGTTTTCGCCGATATCCGTATAGCTTTCGCCGAAAGTAAATCTCTTAAGACTCGTACAGCCGATGAAAGCCGCCATTTCAACGGTCTTTACGGTCGAAGGCATAACGAATTCCTCGTCCGCCTTGTTCGCCGGATAGGAGATAAGAACGCTCTTGTCGCCGTTATAAAGAACTCCGTTTTCCGCCGAATAATCGAGCGTACAGCCCTCTTCCACTATCCATTCTTCCAGAACGTCGCTGAAAATCGCGGTCGAAGCGAATTCCTTGAGCTTAGCGGAAATCGTGAAGGAAGTGAAAGGTACTCCGTAAAAAGCGGCGTCCTGTATTACGGTGATATTGTTGCCGTTGGGATAGACGATTTCTTTGAGAGAATTGCAATAAGTAAATATGCTGCCGCTGCCCCAGAGCTGAACTCTTCCCCAGACGGGCATTCCGTCCTCGTCCGCGAAGGGAGAATATCCGGTTCTCAGAGCCGTAACCGTACTCGGAATCGAAACGTATTCGAGCGACGACATATTGATGAAACAGCCGGGCTGAAGGTCGAAGACGCCCTCGGGAATAACGAGTTTCTCAAGATTTGCGTTGTCCTGGAAAGCGTAATAATTGACCGTAGAAACGGTATCGGGAATCGTGTATTCGGTAAGAGGACTTCTCATTGCGAATAAAACGAGCAGGTCGCCATCGTCGTTTTTCTCGATGAGCGCGGAGGTTCTGTCCGCATAATAACGCGCGCCTTCGGAATCTCCGGTGAATCTTATGCTTTCGAGATTACTGTTGCCTGTAAAAGCGTCGATTGCTATTTCCTTAACGGAATAAGGAAGAACGATTTCCGTAATCGAGCACCACGTAAACGCTCCGCCGCCTATGAATTCGAGACCGTCCCTGAAAGTAATGCTCTGAAGAGAGGACGCGTTTTCGAAAGCTCCGTAGGGCATCATATTATACTGTTCTCTGTCCGAAAGCTCGGGATATTTGGTATAAACTTCGTTGTAGCCGTGGATTTCCCTGATTTTTCCGTTGATAGTAACGCTTTCCACGCCGCTCTGATAGAAGAGTCCGCAGCCGAGATAATCGAGATCCGCGTCTATGACTACGGTTTTGAGAAGATCGTCGTCGCAGAAAAGGCCGGGCGCAATCCACTTGACTTCGCTGCCTATGGTAACGCTTTCGCCGATCTCCGTGTAAACCGCGTTGTAAAGCTTCGTGCCGTCCGCGCTCTTAAGGAATCCGTCCTCGTACTTGAAATTCGGGTTTCCTTCGGCGACGTTGATTTCGGCGAGTCCGTAGCAGCGATAAAATACGTTGAATCCTATGTAATCGAGCGATGCGGGAAGAGTTACGGACGGAAGTTCGTAACAAGACGCGATCGCAAACGTTTCGAGACGCTTGACGCCCTCTTCGAGAACGATTTCGGTAAGCGATCTCCACTGATAAATACCTACGCTCTTTATCGTCTCTATGCTTCCGGGAACGTAAAGACGAAGACTTTCGACGTAAATAAATCCTTCCTCGTCGATGACCGTAACGGGCTTGCCGTTATATTCTCTCGGAATAACGACGTTTTCGGGCGAGCCGTCCCTGAATTCCTCGTTAAACGCGACCGAATAGCTTGCGCCGTCCGCGGATTCTGTGAATACGAAATACTTTTCGTCCGACGGATTGTATTCGAAAACGGCTTTGACTTCGAGATTTTCCCTTACGTCTTTAAGGGAAACCGATTCGTCCCAGCCTACGAATCCGAACGCCCACGGAACGCTGTGCTCTATCGATTCGGGAGCAATGACGTCGCTTCCGTAAGGAACGGTTCTGCTTTCCGCGATTTCGCTCTTATCGTCGAGGAAATTCACAGTAACTTCGATATATTCCCAGGTAGCCGTAAGAACTATATCGCTCTTTTTGCCGACCTTATAGGTATCGCCCGCCTGATAGAGAGAAATTCCGTCCGTCCAGCCGAGGAATCTGTATCCCTCGCGCAAAACGGCTTCCTTAACGGTAAACGAGCCGTCGAGGTTGACCGATTCCTGAACGGGAAGCTCTCCCTCCGCTCCGCCGAGATTATAAGTCACGGAATAAAGATTAGCCGAAACCTTCGCGTAAAGAACGAGGTCTGCCGTTATCGCCGTCGAAAAATCGAAGGGCTGTCCGGAAAAGTCTTCGCTCGCATACCAGCCTTCCACCGTAACGTCTTCGCTCGTCGGGAGTTCGGGTTCGTAAACCTTTTCGCCCTCGGCTACCTTAACGGAAGCGGCTTCTTTTTTTCCGTCCATAAATCTGACCGTAAAGCTCTTCGTTTCGGGAACGGCTTCGGTCTTTACGTAAAGGGTAAGGTCCTCGGTTATTTTTTCGGAAAAGACGAATTCTTCTCCGCTGAGATCGGCGTTTTTATACCAGCCGACCGCCTTATAGCCCGTAAGACCGAGTTCGGGTTCGTAAACCTTTTCGCCTTCGGCTACTCTGACCGCGCATACGGTCTCGTCGCCGTTCATAAAGGTGACGGTAAACGTTTTGCCCGCGCAGCCCGCCGCAAACACGACGAGAAGACACATAAACAAAGCGATAAGGATTGCTCCGGTTGTCCGTTTCATAGTTTTTCCTCCTTAGGTTTTTATGCCGCAAAATCGATTCATTATCGTTTTGCAACATTTCTATATTGATAATATATACTAAAATGATTGGATTGTCAATCGTTTTTGCTTGACTTTATTCGTTTTTTTTGTTAAAATATACAAAAATACAAAAACGGGATTCCGACGCGGCTTCGGCAGGACTCCGTTTTTTCACGGCTCCGCGGGCTGTTTCAGGCTCTCTTACGGTCGTAGGCGTCGGACGGATTTCGGCGGTAACTTAAATGGATTTGAACACGACGGATTTCAATACTATCGAGGCTTATTTAAAAAACACGGACAAATCGGAGTCGATAATCACTCTGCACAACACGCTTATAGCCTTCAACCGTATGAAGATTTTCACCGGACGGCTCACGGAGGCCAAAGAGCTTCCCTACGACAGGGAGAATCTCTCCAACGCGGTTTATTCGACGCTTACGAAGCTCCACGACCTCGGCGAAAGCAATATGGGAAAGCTGAGCGAAGTCCTCGGGTTCACCGCAAGCAAAACCACCCGCTGCGTGGACGCTCTTATTAAAAAAGGATTTGCGGAAAGGCGATACGACGAAAATAACCGTCGGATTGTCATCGTCCGTCCTACCGAAAAGGGCTTTGCTCTCACCGAAGAAAACAATCTCGTAATAATGGAGAATTTCAGAAATCTTCTCAAAAAGATTCCCGAAAAGGAGCTTGACGAAATGCTTTCCGCCTACGCCGCCATAGTCAGGATCTATCACGACCGCTGCGATTTGTTTCTTACGGTCGGAGAATACAAGGAAAAAAATCCTTCCGACGAAGGCTCTTCCGGAAACGACTGAAACGCTTTTTCGGACAATCTGCGGACGAATAAATATTTTTATAATCTCAAAGCGAAAAACCGTTTTTTAAGCCGCGCGTAACGTGCGGTTTTTCTTTTTTCGGAAATTTCTCCTCTTTTCAGTCATATTCGATTCAATGCGATAAACAACAAAAGCATTCTTTCGCGCGTTTTTCGGTCTGCTGTTGACAAAATGCTTCAAATATTATAAAATAGATTATCTCCTGCGCGCTTCGGGAGCGATTTGCGGGTTTCGGTTTTTCCTTTATCTCCGTAACAGTCCCTCTTCCTCGTGCGTAAAAGCTTCGTTAATCTTCCTCTCCGCGTTCCGCATTCGGCGGGAAAACGCAGCTGTCGGATTTTCAACGGGATTCGTCCTTTCTTCCGAAAAAACGGCAAAATCGGCGTTTTCGGGGAATCGATGCCGGCGGTAAACTCGCTTTTGCGTTTTTTACTTGCCAAACCGTCTGAGATGTGTTATCATTGTAAGAAATCACGAAGGAAGGCTCTATCATGATTATGGTTAAAACACCGCTCCGCGTCAGCTTTTGCGGCGGCGGAAGCGATCTGGAAAGCTTTTATTCCAAACACGGCGGCTGCGTCCTCAACGCAGGTCTTAACCGTTACGTTTATCTCAGCATACATCCGTCTTTCGATAAAGAAAAAACCATTCTGAAATACTCTAAAATAGAAGAAGTCCGCGACGTTCGGAAAATCGAACACAGAATTTTCCGACAGACTCTTCTCGACTTCGGAATTTCCGGCGTCGAAATCGACTCTCAGGCGGACGTCCCGGGCGGAACGGGTTTAGGCTCGTCGAGTTCCTTCACGGTAGGTCTTCTTCACCTTCTTTACGCGTACACGGGGAAATACGTTTCCAAGGAACGCCTTGCCGAAGAAGCCTGCGAAATGGAAATCGAGAAGCTCGGCGAACCCGTCGGTAAACAGGACCAATACGCGGCTGCCTACGGAGGTCTTCGTTTTTACAGCTTCGAAAAGGACGGCTCGGTCATAGTCGAGCAGGTCGTTCTCTCCAAAGCCAAGCTCCGCGAAATGGAAAACAACCTTCTTATGTTCTATACCGGCGGAGTAAGATCCGCTTCCTCCATTCTTCAGGAACAGAGAAAGAACATAACCTCCGGAATGCAGGAGGAAAATCAGCTTAAAATCTGCGAACAGGCAAGAAAGCTCAAGGAGGAATTCCAGCGCGGCGAAATCGATTCTCTCGGATACCGTCTCGACGAATGCTGGAAACTCAAACGCTCTCTCGCAAGCGGAATCACCAATCCTATGATCGACGAGTATTACGAAAAAGCCAAGGTCGCGGGCGCTATGGGCGGAAAGCTTCTCGGCGCGGGCGGAGGCGGATTCCTTCTTTTCTACGTTCGTCCGGAAAAGCAGGCTGCCGTGCGCTCGGCTCTTTCCGACCTTAAATTCATAAGATTCGGATTCGATATGCAAGGCTCTCAGATCATTTACGTCGGCGACAAAACCAGCAGGGAGGACTGACAATGGACTTTTTGAAAGATATCGACGATTACACCCTATTAGTCAGGGAAACCATAGAAAAGGTCGATAAGAATCAGCTTAACGAAGCTATGAACGCGATTTTCGACGCTTACGAGCGCGGCGCGAGAATATACGTCTGCGGAAACGGCGGCTCGGCTTCGACGGCTTCGCATATGACCAACGATTTCAATAAAGGTATATGCTACGACCTCGAAAAGAAATTCGACCTCGTTTGTCTTACGGACAATATCGCGACGATTATGGCTATCGCGAACGACGACAGCTACGATAAGGTATTCGTCAAGCAGATAGAGGGAAAGATCAGAAAGGGCGACCTCTTTATCGGTATAAGCGGCTCGGGCAATTCGAAAAACGTCATAGAAGCCGCGGATTACTGCAAAGCCCGCGGAATCGAAGTTCTTGGCATCTCGGGCTACAAGGGCGGAAAGCTCTACGAAAAAGCCGATTATCATATGCACTGCCCGATAGAGAATATGCAGGTCGTGGAGGACGTTCATATGATGTTCAACCATATGATGATGAGCATATTCGGCCGTAAACTGCGCGAAAAGGAAAATGCTTAAAGCCGTGATTCAGGCGGGCGGAAAAGGAACCCGTCTTTCAGCCGTAACGGGCGACCTTATTCCCAAACCGATGGTGGACGTCGCGGGGAAGCCCCTTCTTCTGCGGCAGATAGAAACTCTCCGGAGAGAAGGCGTTTCGGAATTTGTCATAATCGTAGGTCATCTCGGGGAGCAGATAGAAGCTTATTTCGGAAACGGAAGCGATTTCGGCGTTAAAATCTCCTATATAAAAGAGAATTCTCCTCTCGGGTCCGCGGGCTCGCTTTATGCGCTCGAGGGCGAAGAAGAGGATTTCTTTCTGGTGTTCGGGGACACGGTTTTCGATATAGACTTAAAGAGAATGGCGGATTTTCACAGGGAAAAACGCGCCGCTATAACTCTTTTTGCCCATCCCAATTCTCATCCCTACGACAGCGACGTAATCCTTACCGACGGCGACGACCGCGTAACGGGAATTCTTCCCAAAAACGCCGACCGCGATTTCTGGTACGGGAATCTCGTGAACGCCGCTTTCTTTATAGTTTCTCCGAAAGCTCTCGGCGGGCTTGACGGAACGAAAAAGGATATGGAGAAGGACGTCATTTCGCCGAGAATAGCCTCGGGCGACGTTTTCGCGTACGTTTCGAGCGAATATATAAAGGACGCGGGTACGGAAAAAAGACTCGCTTCGGTTACGGAAGACCTTCTCGGAGGCGTCGTGGAAGCGAGAAATCTCCGGAACAGGCAACGCTGCGTTTTTCTCGACAGGGACGGAACCATAAATAAACTCAACGGATTCGTCCGCTCTCCCGATATGTTCGAGCTTCTCCCGGGAGTTGCCTCCGCCGTCAGAAAAATCAACGAAAACGGAATGCTTGCCGTCGTCGTTACGAATCAGCCCGTTATCGCGCGCGGAGAATGTACTTTCGACGGTCTTAAAGAAATCCACGACAAAATGGAAACTCTCCTCGGCGAGGAAGGAGCTTATCTCGACGGGATTTTCTTCTGTCCTCATCATCCGGACGGCGGTTTCCCCGGCGAAGTTAGAGAGCTTAAAATCCGCTGCGACTGCCGTAAACCAAAGACGGGAATGTTTTTGCAGGCCGCCGAAAGATTCAATATCGACCTTTCCCGTTCTTTTATGATAGGAGATTCCGCGCGCGACGTCGAAGCCGGTAAAAACGCGGGCGTCGTTACCGTTATGATCGAGGGAGAAGGCGGGGAAGCCGAGCCGGATTTCCGCTGCAAAGACCTTCCCGAAGCCGTCGAAAAAGTCGTGCTTCCGTCTTTGAAATAACCTCACGAACCCGATAACTCCGCGGAATTCCGCTTGTCCGTAATAATTACGGGGAATCTTCGCGTTTTACGCGTCGGAAACGACTCCCGCCAAAATCCTTCGCTTTAAGGAAATCAGAAATGCCCGAAAACAGAAACAACAAAGGCGATTTAAAGCCTATAACCGTGCTTTGCGCGATGGACGTATATCTTCCGCAGATGGACGGCGTTATCAACTGTATGAGGAATTATCTCCTCAATTATCCCGAAGACGTAAAAGGCGTCGCCGCCTGTCCCAAACCGAGAGAAGAGCTTCACGAGCCTTATCCGATTATATATTACAGGAGTTTCAGGGTTCCCTTCACGAAAATCGATTTCGGTTTTCCTTCTCTCGACAAGAAGTTTTACGATACCGTTATGAATACGGATATCGATCTTATTCACGTTCACGCGCCCTTCGGAGTCTGTAAGGTTCTGACCAAGGTCGCGAGAGAGAAGAATATTCCGATAGTTTCTCACGTCCATACGAATTACAGGGAGGTTTTCCGTAAAATCACGAGGAATCCTCTTATTTATATTCCGTACGTAAATACGCTCGGGAAACGCTACTCGAAAACCGACGTTATGTTTGCGGGAACGGAAGCTACGGAACGGCTTCTCCGCCGCGACTACAAATACACGGGCGAAGTCAGCATAGTTCCTTTCGGTACGAATCTTTTGAAGCCCGACGATATCGATTCCCTGAAAAAAGCCGCGAACGAGCGATTCTCTCTCGGCGAAGACGAATTCGTGTTCTGTACGGTCAGCCGTATCGTGCGCTCGAAACGCATTCAGTTTTCTCTCGAAGCCTTGGCAGAGGCGAAAAAACGCGGCCGCAGATTCCGTTTCATAATCGGCGGTACGGGTAATTACGTCAAAAATCTCGAACTGAAAATAAAACAGCTCGGACTGGAAAACGAAGCGATTATGGCGGGTTACGTAAGCGACGAAGTTCTCGCTCGGATTTACGCGCGCGCGGATATGTTCCTTTTCCCGTCCGTTCAGGACACCTTCGGACTTGTAAAAGTCGAAGCCGCGGCTTTCGGAACGGCAGGTCTTTTCATAGAAGGCTCGGACGCTGCCTACGGAACGGAGAACGGCGTGAATTCCGTTCATATCGACGACGACCTCGGCTCTTTTACGGACGCCGTGTGCGAATGCGTGGATAACCCCGACTTTACCCGAAAAATCGGCGAAAACGCGAGCCGCGACCTTTATTTCACGTGGCAGGATTCGGCAAAGCTCATCTCCGCCGAGTACCGCAGAATCATCGAAGATCATCGCAAGAAATTCGGCGAGAAAAGATAGCCTGAATTTCCGTGCGCACGCAATCGTAAAAACAAAGAACATCCGATAATCCCGGGTGTTCTTTTTTCAAATCAACACGGGAAAAGTGTTTTGATTTCTTTATTGCGTTACAAACTTGACTTATGAGGAAAAAAGTGGTAGAATCGACGTAAGTTTCGTTTTTTCGAAACAAAAAAACAGGAGGAACAACCATGCAAAAAAACTCAATGAAGATCGCTTTGATCTTTGTACTCGCGATGATTCTCTCGCTCTGCGCCTGCACTTCGGTTTCGGTCAATCCGAAAGCGAACGACGCTTCGAGAAAACTCGCCGTTCAACCCGCGGACGTCGATTTCAGCGGAATTTTGACTAATTCCGAAAATCCCGACTCCTCCGAAACGATTGACGATAACGAAAAAGTCACGGTTATCGTAGAAACTGTCGGAACGAGCCTTTCCGAGGCTTTTCTCGAATCCGGAGCCGCAAGTCTTTCCGAATTTGCTTCGTCCGAAAAGGGAATCTCTCTTAAAGCCGATCTCCTTTCCGTTCAGAACGAAGTCCGTGCGGAAATGAAAAGGCTCGGTCTTTCGGAAGAATTCAAACATTCCTATCTTACGCTCGCAAGCGGCTTTTCGGCTGTTATCGAATACGGTAATCTCGCCGCTGTGCGCGCTCTCGGCGGCGTAAAAAGAGTAATCCTTTCCGATGCGTACTCCGCTCCCGATACCGTCGATTCCGAAAGTATCGAAAGTTTCTGGAGAGAAGGCACGGGTATACTTACGAACTCGACCGGCTATAACGGCGAAGGAATGCTCGTTGCGGTAGTCGATTCGGCTGTCGATTTCACCCATCCCGCATTTGCAAACGAACCCGAAAACGCAATTCTTTCCTATTCCGACGTAGAAGCTCTTTACGAAGGTCTTTACGGTTACGGAGCGGTTGATTTCGAAGCTTCCGATCTTTACCGCAGCGCAAAGATTCCCTTCACCTTCGACTATGCGAATATGGATACCGATACCCGTCCCACGAGAACGAGTTCTCTTAATTTCGGCGGAGATCACGGAACGCACGTTTCGGGAATTATCGTCGGCGACAACGATATCATAACCGGCTCCGCTCCCAAGGCTCAGCTCGTCGGAATGAAGGTATTCCGCGATAATTCCGGCTCGGCTTACACGTCCGACATAGTTGCGGCTCTCGGCGACGCGGCTTACATCGGAGTGGACGCGATCAACCTTTCTCTCGGCTCTCCCTGCGGCTTCACCGAAGCTCATTCCGAAGCTCTCGCATACGTCAACGAGATGTACGAGAAGCTCAGACAGCTCGGTATTGCCGTATGCGCTTCCGCCGGCAACAGCTATAACGCTTCGGTCGTGAATCAGTCCGGCTACCAGAGTGTCAATAATCCCGAATACGGCGTACTCGGCGCGCCCTCTTCTTACGACGCGAGCTTCTCCGTCGCAAGCTGCGAAACGGTATCCACACCCTTCTTCACGGTAAACGGTACCGTTTTCGAATACGGCTGCTCGATAAGCGTCACGTCGCACAAGATAAGACACTTCTCTCTGCAGCTTCTCGGCGATAACGAAGAATTTTCCGCGGAAATCGTTCCCGTCGGCGACAAGGGCGCGGAATCGGCTTACGAAGGCGTTGATGTAAACGGAAAGATCGTTCTCGTTCAGAGAGGCGGAAGTACTTTCTCCGAAAAGGCGAGAGTTGCCGCTTCCCGCGGAGCCGTTGCTCTTATCATTTACGGTACGGGCGACTATCTGTTCAATCCCGCCGTCGACGACGACGTAACCCTTCCGGTTGCAGGTCTTACCGTACATCAGGGCACAATGCTCGTTCAGATGGCTGAAATCGAACCGATTATACTTACTCTTTCGGACGGCGATATAAGCTATCCGATTTCGGATTACTCTTCGTGGGGTCCCGTTTCCGACCTTACTCTTAAACCCGACATAACCGCTCCCGGCGGAAACGTATTCTCTTCCGTTCCCGAGAATTCCGGCGCGCTTTACAACTATATGAGCGGAACGAGTATGGCTTCCCCCAATCTTACGGGCGCGTATCTTACCGTTAAACAGTACGTAAAGACCGTTCGTCCCGACGCTACCGCAGCGGAAGCAAGGACTCTCGCTTATCAGCTTATGATGAGTACGGCAACACTGCTTTACGACAAAGACGGAAGAATCGTTTCTCCCCGTCATCAGGGTTCCGGTCTCGTAAATATCGACGCGGCCGTTTCGACCGACGCTTATCTTACCGTAACCGGCTCGGACAGAACCAAGCTTTCTCTCGGCGACGATAAGAACCGCGACGGCGTTTATACTCTTAACTTCAATCTCGTCAACTCCGGCGACGCCGCTCTTTCCTACTCTCTTGACGTCCTCGTTCTCGCGGACCAGATAAGAGAAGACGGAAAAACCATAAAGCAGGCGACTCGTGCGCTCGAAAGCGTTAAAACGGTTAACGTATCGGACGGCTCCTATTCGGACGGAATAGTTACCGTCGAAGCGGGCAAAACCGCAAAAATCAAGGTCGTGATCGCTCTCTGCGAAGAAGACAAGGCTTATCTCGACCGATTCCCCAACGGAACTTACGTCGAAGGTTACTGCGTATTCGAAGCTCTCGGAGAGAACGGAGTGGATCTTTCGATTCCTTATCTTTCGTTCTACGGCGACTTTACCGAAGGCAACGCTTTCGATAAAACCATCTACGAAACGACTACGGATTATTACGTTTATCCGATGAGCGTCTACGGAAGCGTCCCCGGAACCAACGGCGCGGTCGTACTCGGTTCCTACGGACTCTTTGCGGTCCCCGACGGATATACCGCTCCCATTCCTTCGGAAGAAAAGATAGCCATTTCCACCGACCCCGACTCCATACATAACATATATACGGTTTATACGTCTCTTCTCCGCGACGTCGAATATCTCGAATACGTAATAAGAGACGTTCTTACGGGCGAAATCTATTACAGCGGTTACAGCGTCGACGTATCGAAAGCCCATTACAATAACGGTTCGGTCATTCTCACCGCATACGCGCTCGATATCGATTTCACGGATATCCCCGTTTCCAACAATCAGAAGCTCGAAATCGTAACGAGAGCCACTCTGACTTACGACGGAGCCAATAAAGTTCAGGAAATCGTATGGCCCCTTACGGTAGACTCCGAAGCTCCCACGCTTTTCGGCTCGACCGTGCGTTACGAAGACGGCAAAACTCTTCTCGATCTGGAAGTCGCGGATAACCACGTTCTTCAGTGCATAGGTTTCGGTACCGTCGATCAGCGAGGAGAAGCCGTTCAGGCTTACGAATACTCTCTTCCCGTCGAAAACTGGGAAACGGGAAAACTCAATAAGATAACCCTCGATATGACGGATTATCTCAAGTATCTCAACGACGGCGAGCTTATCGTCAGCTTCACCGACTACGCTCTTAACTCTCAGGCGTTCTATCTCGGAAGCATTCTTCCCGAAAGCGAAGAAGACGACCGATCTGAAAGCGTAAACGGCTTCAAAGTAGGAACGATTACCGAAAACAATTTCGTAAGCGCGTCCTCAGTCTCGGATGCTCCCGAAATCTCGGCTGACTCGGTAACCACGCACAAACAAATCAACGCGAAAGGCGAAGAAGAATACTTCCTCGTAAGCGATACGGGCGTTCTTACCGGTTACGTGGGACCTGCGGGCGACGTAGTTATCCCCTCGGATCTCGGAATAACCTCCATTGCCGGAACGGAATCCGTATTCTCTCAGAATAAGCAACTCACGAGCGTAGTTATTCCCGAGGGAGTCACCGAAATTCAGAATACCTGCTTCTTCTTCTGCACCAAGCTTAAAAAGATAGTTCTTCCCTCCACCCTCGAATCTATGGGAAGGGACGCTATCGGCAGCTGCTACGTCCTCGAAAGCCTCAACCTTCAGGACACGAGATGCACTTACTTTGCAAACTACGCGATAACCTCCAACTTCAACCTTAAGGAACTCGTATTCCCCGCGGTCGAAGGCGCAAAGACCGTTTTCAGCTACGGTTCCGTCGGAAATCTTTACGGACTCGAAAGGATAGAATTCCTCGGCGACGTCGAGAACGTCAACAGTTTCAGAAGTCTTCCCGAACTTAAGACTCTTATCTTCAACGGAAACGTAGACGCTATCTTCGACAACAGCTTTATGGGCTGCACGAAACTCACGACTCTCGAATTCAAAGGCAACGTCGGACGTATCGGCGATCCCGACGAATTCTACGACACCTCCTTCGCTATGCACAAGATAACGACTCTCGATTTCATGGGCGACGTAGGCGGAATCTATTCCTGTAACTTCACCAACTGTACGCTTCTCGAAAGAGTTACCTTCCACGGAAACGTAGATTACGTCAGCGGCAACACCTTCACCAATTGTAAGAAGGTCACGGAATTCACGGTCGCCGAAGGAAACGACAATCTCTTTATCGATCCCGAAACGAGACTTATGTTCAACAAGGACAGAACCGTTATGATGAAGCCTTCGGCTTGGGACTACGACGGAATAATCACCGTTCCCGAAACCGTAACCGAGCTTGTCGGCGGTCAGTTCGGCTCGGGTTATATCTATCTCAGCGACTACTCCCTGACCTATAACTACACCGATAGTTTCGGTTCTTCCGCGGAATCGGCTTCTCAGTATATAGGAACAGACTACAAGTACAAGCTCAAAGGCGTCGTTCTTCACGAAGGTATAACCAATCTTCCCGCGGCTTGCTTCAACGGCTGCGTAAATATCGAAACTCTCGATATGTCTTTTATCGAAACCGATTATCTCTGCGACGGTGCGTTTGCGAACTGCAAGAATCTTAAAACCGTTTTGCTTCCGGAGGGTATCTGCGAATTCGGCGAATACTGCTTCTACGGCAGCGGAATTCTGGAAGTTTCCATTCCCGAGGACGTAACGTATCTGCCTCTCAGAACGTTTATGAATTGCGACAAGCTCGAAACTGTCGAATTCAACAACGTCGAAGAAATCGGCGAATACTGCTTCACCAACGCTTCATCCCTCAAGGAAGCCGTCGCTCCCTACGTATGCTATACGGATATATGCTCGTTTATGAACTGCTCTTCTCTCGAAACGGTGGAATTCTCCGAAGATATGAGCGATTATTACGAATATACCTTTGCCGGCTGCACGAGTCTTAAATCGATAAACATTACGGATTCTATGGAAAACATTTACAATTACGTTTTCCTCGATACGTATTCTCTCGAAGAAATCTACTTCTCCGAAAATCTCGGAAAACTCGGTACAGGCGCGTTTATGAATTCCGGTCTTAAATCCGTAACGATTAACAGCGACCTGTATTTCGACGTTACCGACGTATTCTGCGGACTCGAGAATCTCGAATCCTTCGATTTCGCGAACGAAAGCTCCTATTACGAAGTAATCGACGGTATCGTTTACGACAAATCCATTTCGACCGCAATTCTCTTCCCCGCTCGTCTGGACGTCGAAAACCCGGCTATGCCCGACTCGGTGGAAGCTATCGGTTACGGCGCGTTTATGAACGCTCTGTATCTCAGGGAAATCGATCTCGGTAACGTTGTCGAAATCGACGCTTCCGCGTTCAGAAACTCTTCGCTCGAAAAAGCCGATCTCGGAAATATATCCTACATCGGAAAACACGCTTTCAGAAATACGAATCTCTCCGAAATCACTCTTTCGGAAGTAAACGAATACGTTGAACCCTGGGCGTTTGCCGACAACGATTTAGATACCGTTATTCTCGGAAAAGGTCTCGGCAAATTCGACTACACCTTCGTATTCAAGAATTCCGTAATCGAAAATCTCGTTATCGAAGACGATTGCGAAGCCGTGCGTGTAATCGACGATAAATTCCTCGTCGGCAAGGACGGAACCGTGCTTTACGAATACTTCGGAAACGAAACGGAAGTTACCGTCCCCGAAGGAATCACTCACATAATGGCGGACGCTTTCCTTTACAATAAAGACATCGTTTCCGTGATTCTTCCTTCGACTCTCAAAGCGATAGGCGATAAAGCTTTCTACGGCTGCTCCTCTCTCGCTACCGTCGAATTCAGATCTGAAAAGGCTCCCGAGCTTTACGGAATCTTCGACGCAGAACACAATCTCTGCTACGCTAACTTCGTGGATTACGCGGAAAATATCGAGAGCGGACTTACCGCAATCGTTCCGGACGCGGAAGCTTACGACGGATATATCTGGAACGTTATTTTCGGCAGAATAACCGAAAGGAACTGATTCGGATAAACTACTTATCGTTTGCGACGATACGCAGACGACTTCGGAAAAGACGGATTCTCCCGAGTCCGTCTTTTTTCGCGCGGAAAAAACCTTCCGCAAGAACCTACGGACAAAAATCCGAACCCGCTGTAAAAACTATGTAAAGTATTTTTCTTTTCCCGTAAAGCCCTTGACTTGTTTTTTAAATAGATGTAAACTCGAAGAAAAAGTCGTCCGACGCTTTTCCGAAAACGCAGAGGCTCCCGACCTCCGTGAATCGCGGAAGTCCCGAATCTCCGTAAATTGCGGAAAACCTTCGGCGGCGACGAAAAAGAGGTGAAAAAATGAGTAAGAAACTCGTAGCTTATTTCTCGGCGACGGGTACGACAAGGAAAACCGCGGCTGCGCTCGCCGAAGCAATCGGAGCCGATATTTTCGAAATCGTCCCGAAAATTCCTTACACGAAAGCCGACCTCGACTGGACGGATTCTTCGTCGAGAAGCACCGTCGAAATGAAAGATTCTTCTTCGCGTCCCGCAATTGCGGCAAAGTGCGGCAATATTTCCGATTACGACGTGATTTTCATTGGCTTCCCTATCTGGTGGTACGTCGCTCCGACGATTATCAACGCGTTTCTCGAAAGTTACGACCTCGCGGGAAAGACTATCGTTCCCTTTGCGACCTCGGGAGGAAGCGGTATGGGCAAAACGAACGAAAGACTCGCTCCGAGCTGCAAGGGCGCAAGGCTTCTCGAAGGAAAGGTCCTTACTTCCGCGCAGAACAAAGCTCTTGCGGAATGGGTAAACGGTCTGAGCGTCTGAGGAAGTTTCTCTTTTCGTAAAACATCGTAGCCGAAATAAAACACACTATAGGGGGTAAAAGAAAATGTGGCTCGTGTTCGCATTATTGTCTGCGGTTTTGCCGCGCTGACCTCCATCCTTGCCAAGGTAGGTATCGACGGAGTCAATTCCAATCTCGCGACCGCTATAAGAACGGTAGTCGTCGTAGTTATGGCGTGGGGAATGGTATTCATCACCAACGGACAGGGCGGAATCTCCGAAATAAGCAAAAAGAGCTGGATATTCCTTATTCTGTCGGGGTTTGCGACGGGCGCATCGTGGCTGTGCTACTACAAGGCTCTTCAGATAGGAGAGGCTTCCAAGGTCGTCCCGATAGATAAGCTCAGCGTAATAATCACTCTTATTCTCGCGTTCGTATTTCTTCACGAACAGTTTACCGTCAAATCTCTTATCGGATGTATTCTTATAGGCGGAGGAACTCTGCTTCTCGCTCTCTGACGGGACGAAAGAAGCTCCGATTTTTCCGCGGCGAACGGATCTGACAAACGGATTTCTCCGCAACCTCGCGGTTGCGGAAATTTTTTGCCGCCTTAAAACGAGAACAAAAAAGACACCTTAGTTTCAAGGTGTCTTTTTTCGTTAAGTCATACCGTTCGGAGATAAATCTCCCGAATCCGTGCTTTTAAACAAACTCAGCCTTCGATTTCGGGTTTAGCCGTGTAAGGAATGAATTCTCCGCTGAGCTGAACTCTGTTGAACATAGCCGCGCCGTAATGAAGAGGCGACGTAAAGGTTATCGTATCGGTTTCGTAATCGAAAGTGAAAGTGGTTGTCGATGTCGAATCCTCATAAACGAGCGTATAAACGCCGTTTTCGAGAGTTATCGTGCCTTCGCCCTTGAGGGTGTCGGGATCCGCCTTGTTATAGAGCTTAAAGGTCTTGTTTTCCGCGTCGATTTCGAGTACGGGCGTAAACATATCTGCCATCGGCGACCAGCTTATATCTACGATATACTTTGCGGATTTAAGGTCGAAATTCGGCTCGGGTTCCGGCTCGGGCTCGGGCTGAGGTTCTTCGCTTGCAACCGCCGCCGTGTAAGGAACGAAATTGCCGTCGTCATCGAGTCTGTTGAACATCGCCTTTCCGTAAACGAGCGGCGACGTGAAAGTTATAACTTCGGTTTCTTTATCGTAAGTGAAAGTCGTCGTCGAACCTGCCTCGTAGAAAAGCGTGTAAACTCCGTTTTCGAGCGAGATTCTTCCGTTCCCTTTAAGCGTTTCCGCGTCCGATTCGTTGTAAACCTTAAAGGTCTTTTCTTCCGCGTTTACGTCAAGCACGGGCTTGAACATACTCGCCATCGGCGACCAGGTTATATCGACGATATACTTATTCGTCTTAAGCTCGAAAGTTTCGGGCTCGGGTTGAGGTTCGGGCTTTGCTCCGAGCGTGATTTCGACGGTGTCGGCTTTCGTCGCGAAAGTCGAAATCTTTCTGGTTACGGTGGCTTTTCCTTCGCCGGTAACCGCGCCGGTTATGTAGTTTTCTCTTTCGGTAACGCCCTCGGGAATGATAGCGATAGCCGTGCCTACTACCTCGTAAACGCCGTTTTCGTCCTGCTCGTAGGTCTCTCCGCCCATAACGAATTCAACGTGATAGGAATAGGTCTTGTCCTCGTTGAAGATAAAGTAGAATTCATAGTCAATCTGAGTACCCATCGCCTGTTTGGAAAGGGTTCCGTAATAAGTACCGGTTCTGAACTCGGTAACGGGTTCTTCTCCTCCCGAAACCTCGAATACGGGATAGGTATAACCTTCGCCGTCCGCAATTCTCGGAGTCGTGCTTCCGAACCACATCGTGGAGGTGAAAGCTATCTTTTCGTCGGTAAAATCGAAGTAAGCCTTATACTCGTCGGGATTTACGGTTTCGCCGTTGACTACGGTATAAGCGAGATAATATCCGTTCCCGTCCTTTTCAACGCTGCCCGCGCCCTTTTCCGTCGAGGAAAAGTCCGTACTGCGGGAGAAAACGAACTTACCGTCGCCGCTTACCGACAGATACATCGTAAGGCTCATTCCTTCGCCCATAGTAAGCTTGCTTTCGAAGGTGTTTACGAGCTTCTTGTCTTCGAGAGAAGTCGTGCCGTAAACGGTAACGTCGTTTTCGGGCATAGTTTTTGGAAGGTCTTTCCAGCCGTCGAAAACGTAGCCGTTACGTACTTCGGGAACAATCCCGATTACGTCGGAGCCGGCTTTTACGGTGCTTTCGCTGTAAACGGCTCCGTCGAGGTTGTAGGTGAGTTTGTATCCTTTCTGAACGCAGCCCGTAAGAACGAACGCGCAAAGCACCGTAAGTGCCGCAAGGATACACAGAATCGTAATTTTCGATCCGTTTGTCTTTTTCATAATTATCCTCCTGAGATATTATTTATGTTATAAAATCGCTTTCGGGCGTTTATGTCTTTATTGTCGCCCTCGGCGTTTTATTTCTTGATTTTGCCCGCAATCCCGGGCATTTTTTCGTTTTTCCCCGAGATCCGAAAGTTCTTAACTTCGGTTAACTCGATACTCAAAAAATAAAGCGCGTTTGCGCGTTTATTTTTATTATCTGTCCGCGTAGGCGCAGGCGACGTAATGATTTTCCTCCGCCGGAATCAGCGGGCAGGGACGCTTTTCGCAGTCGTCGCGGGCTTCGGGACATCTTTTGCAGAATCTGCACCCTTCGGGCGGGTCTATCGGGCTGGAAACGTCGCCTTTCAGCGTTATTCTTTTTGACGCGGAATCGACGTCCACGTCCAGAACCGCCGAAATCAGCGCTCTCGTATAGGGATGGAGGGGATTTTCGAAAATCTTATCCGCGCTTCCGTACTCCACTATTCGTCCGAGGTACATTATCGCGAGCCTCGAGCAGAACTTTCTGACTACCGCGAGATTGTGCGAAATGAACAGGTAGGTTATTCCGAGGTCGCTCTGAAGCTTCATAAGAAGATTGAGGATCTGCGCGTGTACGGAAACGTCGAGCGCGCTCACGGGTTCGTCGCAGACGAGATAATCCGGTCTGAGAATCAAAGCTCTCGCTATTGCGATTCTCTGCTGCTGCCCGCCCGAAAAATCCGAAGGGCTTCTTTCGAGGTCCTCTTCGCCGAGGCCTACGCTTTCGAGCATACTTACGACCTTTTCTCTTCTTTCCTCGGGAGTGAATCCTCCTCTTATGACGAGCGGTTCCGCTACTATGTCGAGTACGGAAAATCTCGGATTCAGGGAAGCTCCCGGGTCCTGAAAGATTTTCTGCATTCGTTTTCTCTGCTCCGCGAAGGTCTTTTTGTCGCTCCGTAAAAACGGTTTTCCGTCGAAGAAAATCTCTCCCGCCGTAGGATTCTGAAGTCCGATTGTCGCGTTTGCGAGGGTGGATTTTCCGCAGCCGCTTTCGCCGACGAGTCCGAAGGATTCTCCCGCGTAAACGTCCAGAGAAACGTCGCTGACCGCGCTCACGAATTTCTTTTTCGCGAAAATCGAGCCTCCTTTTACGGAGAAATCGACGCTGAGGTTTCTTACTGAAAGTATCGTTCGTTTTTCTCCGTTCATTCGGCGCTGCCTCCGTTATAAAGATGACATCTTATAAGCCTTCCGTCTTTCGTTTCGATAAGCGGCGGCATAGATTCCCTGCATTTGTCGCAGGCGTATCCGCATCTCGGATTGAAGTAGCAGCCCTGCGGTTTGTTTACGGGATTGGGAAGCGAATCGGGAATCTGGACGAAAGGCCCCTTGGGGTCGCTCATTTTCGCTACGGACGAGATAAGCCCTTTCGTATACGGGTGAAGCGGATTCGTGAAAAGTTCTCTTTTCGCGGCTTTTTCGACGATTTTTCCGCAATACATAACGTAGATTTCGTCCGCCATATTCACGACTACGCTGAGGTCGTGGGTTATGAGAAGGAGGGAAGTCCCGTGCTTTTTCTGCATATCGGAAAGGACCTCGAGTACCTGTGCCTGAATGGTAACGTCGAGCGCAGTCGTGGGTTCGTCCGCAATGATGAGTTCCGGTCTGCACGCGAAAGCCATAGCTATGAGGACTCTCTGGCGCATTCCTCCCGAAAGCTCGTGCGGAAATGCCCTGTATCTTCTTTCCGCCTCGGGGATCCCCACCGTTTTAAGGGCTTCTATCGACCTTTCGCGGGCTTCTTTTTTACTGACTTTGAAGTGGCGGAGATAAACCTCGTCGAGCTGACGGCCTACGGTCATTACGGGATTGAGTGCGGAGAGCGCGTCCTGAAAAATCATAGCCGCCTTGCTTCCGCGAACGGACTGCATTTTCTTGTCGGAATAATTCAGAACGTCCTCGCCGCAAAGATTGAGCCTATCAATACGGATAACCGCCGGCGGAGAGGAAAGCAGTTTCATCGCCGCGAGAGAGGTTACGCTTTTTCCGCAGCCGCTTTCGCCGACGAGAGCGACGCACTTGCCTTTTTCTATTTCGATATCGACTCCCTCGACCGCGCGTATAAGTCCTTTTTCGGAAGGAAAGACGACCTTCAGATTCTTCATTTCGAGGACGTTTTCAGCCATTTTTCGTTCCTCCGGACGCCGTGTCCGCAATCTTTCCGCTCGTTTTTGTCGGAGTCGGTTCGTTCATCGATTCGAAAACCTCGTCGAGATAACGGTTGTTAAGGTGTTTGAAAACCTTTACGAGACCGCCCGATTTTTTCATTCTCGGGTTCAATATCTCCTCGAGAGCAAGTCCGAGACGCATAAATCCGAAAACCGAAAGGAAGATTCCTATTCCCGGGGCGATAATCGTCCACCAGTGTCCGAAAAGCATCGAGCCTCCGCTTTGTGCGTCCGCGAGCATCTTTCCCCAGCTTATGGAGGTCGGATTTCCGAGGCCGAGGAAACTCAGTCCCGCTTCCGCCATCATTATTCCCGCGCAGGTAAGAGCCGTACTCATTATGACGAGGTTGGATACTCCGGGAAGGATATGCCTGAACATAACGTAAGTCTTGCTCGCTCCCGCAAGCTCCGCCGCTTTCACGTAGTCCGAATTCCTGAGAAGAAGGACCTGCGAACGAACGACTCTCGCGAGGCTCTGCCAGCCGAAAAGCACGAATACGAATACGATGACGACGTAGCTGTGTCCGAAGATATTCGTTATTACGATAGTAAGCGGAAGAGTCGGAATGACAATCATTATATCGACGATACGCATAATTATCATATCGGTGACCTTTCCGAGGTATCCCGCGGCGACGCCCAGAACCGAGCCGAAAAAGGCTATGAGGAGTCCCGTGATTATGCCGATGGAAAGGGAAACCCTCGTTCCGTATACCAGCATACTGAAAACGTCCTGTCCGTTCGTTATGGACGTACCGAGAAGATGCTCCCAACTCGGCGCAAGACCTTTTTCCGCTCTCTGCGCGACGTCGTAAGGATTATAAGGAGCGATAAGCGGCGCGAAAATCGCCACAAGAACGAGGAAGCCTACCACGATAAGTCCCGTTCTGCCCTGCTTATGCGCCCATAACTTACGGAACAGCGATCCTGTCGATTTCAGAATCGCGACCGATACGGCTCCGAGCCGTGTAAAAAACTTCTTCATCAGGATTCCCCTAAAGTAACTCTCGGATCGAGCAATCCGTAGCAGAGATCGGTCACGAGGTTTGCGAGAAGCGCAAGTCCCGACATAAAGATCATAATTCCCATCATAAGCGGATAATCGTTGGTATTGTTCGCTTCGAGGAAGAGCGTACCGACGCCGTTCCAGTTGAAGATCTGCTCGATTACCACCGAGCCGCCGATAAGTCCGCTTATACTCATACCCACGCTCGTAACTATGGGAAGCATAGCGTTCCGGAGAGTATGCTTGTATATGACCGCGGAGTTTGAAAGTCCCTTCGCCTTTGCGGTAATGATGAAATTCGCGCCCGAAACCGAAATAACGCTGTTTCTCGTGCTTTGCGCGTAGGAAACGATTCCGCCGAGGGACATACTGATTATCGGAAGGGCAGCGTTGTACATAACCGCGCATATACTTTCCCAACTCCAGTCGAAGGAGGAAACGAGGTTCTGATCGGTATAGGCGGGGAAGATTTCCCATTGGAATCCCAGCCAGAAGGACAGGAGCAAGGCTATGAAGAAGGAGGGAACGGCAGTGCTTATCGTAGAGGCGTTAAGGAGAGCCTTATCCTGCCAACGTCCTCTCTTCCAGGCGCAGAAAGCTCCGAGAAGCACGCCGAAAACGAGCGATATGAGCATATTGGTTACGGAAAGCACCAGCGTCCAGGGAAGTCTTTCCGCTATCAGGTCCACGACCTTCGGGCTTCCCGAGCGATAGGACGTTCCGAGGTCGCCTTTAAAGAGGTTTCCGAGGTATCTTCCGTACTGCGACCAGGTCGAGCCGTCGAGGCCGTACTGTTTTCTCGTAAGCTCCTTGATGACTTCGTACTGCTCGTCGGTCATATTTCCCTGCGGCGGATAATACCGCTGACAGGGGTCGTCCACTCCCATTCTCGGAATGAAGAAGCAAAGAGTAACGACCACCGCGAATATAAACAGCGTATAGAGTATTCTTCTCAGAATATAGAATTTCTTCATATCAGTTGACCTTCCGCAGGAAAGAAAGGGTTTTCTTATTGAACACGGTCTGTCCCGCGGGAGCTTTATAGCCCGTGAATCTGTCCGTCCGCGCGACGGAAACTATCTCGGAGGAATAGAGCGGAATCTTATAATAAAGTTCTGCGATTTCTGTCTGAAGCTCGCGGATGAGAGTCACTTTTTCGTTTCTGTCGAGAGTATATCTGACTTTTTCTATGGACTCGGCGATATGCGCGTCGGAAAGTCTTCCGTAATTCGACGACCGTCCGAGAGTTACGAAATGCGCTCTCAGCATAACGTCCGCGTTCGCCATAGAAAGAATGACCGACTGCACCGTCATATCGAAATCGCTTCTATATAGGTAAGTCGTTTCGGGAGCTGAGCCTTGCGCCTTGAATTCCACCTCCACTCCTATGAGTAGAAACTGTCTCTGGAGATAAGCCACGAGGTCCTGCTGCCCGGGGGATGCGAGAATTTCGAAGCTTATTCGCTTTCCCTCGTAAAGTCTGTATCCCGAGGAATCCTTATCGGGGTATTTCCCGTCGAGAACGGAATTGGCTTCCGCGAGTTTTTCGGTCTGATTTCCGGAAAGAATATCCGCCTCGGGATTATAGAGGAGGTCGTTTGATTTTGGTATAAGTCCCGCGGAAACCGTTCCTCCGGCTCCGTTGAGGACTTTCGAGACAAGCTCCTCCTGATTGACCGCGAGAGCCAGAGCTTTTCTGAAGTCCTTATCCGCAAGAAGGGTTTTCATTCCCGAATCGAAGGGCGATGCGGGATTCACGTTAAGTACGAGACAGGCGACTCCCGAGCCTTCGGAACGCGCGACGTAAATGCTCTCGTCGTCGTCGAAAAGCGAAAGATAATTCGAACTTATGCCGGAGTCGAGCAAATCTATATAGCCCTTTTTTATCGCGAAGATTGCCGTATTCGAATCGAGGTACAATAACAGCCTTATTTTTTCGACCTTATAGAGATTCTCTCCGTTCTCGTCTTTGAGGTGATAATCGGGATTTCTGTCGAGAGTTATGAGCTGCGTATTGGTTTCCTTAACGTTCAGCGTCCAGGGACCGCAGCCCACGGGATTCTTGTACCGATAAAGGAATTCTCCCTGCGGATTCTTGTTATTGAGCTGCTGCTCTTCGGTAACCACGGGTTTCCAGACGTGTTCGGGAAGGATAAGAATGGTATTGAAGAGCGTAGTGACCGCGCCGAGGACTTTATTCACGAGAATATACATAACGGTGTCCTCTTCGCCGGGATTTATCGGAAAGGTTCCGCTGTAATCGGGATGAAGCGCGGTAAACATTCCCTGACGGACGAGCTTACCCCTATTCGATTCGTGTTTAAGGTCGGCAGTCCAGGCGAGCGCGCCCGCGTGGTTGCTGAGCGGGTTATCGGTCGCGACGTCGAAGGAATAATACACGTCCTCCACGGTGACTTTTTCTCCGTCCGACCATCTGATTCCGTCGAAAATCTCTATTCTGACGGCCATATAGTCCTCCTGAACGGAGTCGTAATACTCGCTTACCGCCGACGAATCGTTTCCGCCCGAATAAGTCCCGTCGAGAGTCAGCGGATTTCCTTCGAGGTCCACGTAACACCAGCTTTTACCGAGAAGCGGAGAGAAATCTCCTCTTGCCTCGTCGTAGGAAAAGAGCGTGCTGTAAATCATACTCGCGACGGTCGGAGCTATGCCGTCTCTCGAAAGCCAGGGCATAAACGACGTAGGGAAGGACGTTCCGACGTATCCGACGTAAAGAGTCGAAGACGTATCGTTTTTTCTTGCCGATATCGAGGTCGAGCAGCCCGAAAGAATCGCGGTCAGAGCAAGCGACGCAATCAACGCGATTACGGCGGTTTTTCTTATTTTTTTCATTTTGCGAAATACTTTCCGTCCGCGGGCGGGTATTCGAGACGCTCGCCGAATCCGTTTCTCGTCGCGGAATTATCGTAAACCTCTTCGATTTCGAATATATAAGCCGGATAGGAAAGCCATCTCGACATATCGGGCGTATGATACATATCGTGCTGAGCGTTTATAAACTGCTGATAAATCTCTCTTTTACCTGAGATATTCTCGTCGTAGATTTCGACCTTTCCTTTAAGTTTATAGGAGATCATAGGCGGCTGATGGAAAAGAAGAGCGGCTTCCTTATTCACCCGATAATTCGTCCAGCTGTGCTTTTTTGCCATTTCGAGGCTTCCGAGCCTGGTAAAGTCGATTTTTTCGCGAGCTTCTTCGCAGTAAAGATACTTTATAAGAAGTTCGAGACCTCTTTTTCCGTAGGTCTTGTCGTTCGGCTCGTAGGTCTTTATGTGCTTTATGTAAATCTCGAGAATCTCTTCGAGATATTCGTCCTTGGGAAGGAATCCTACGCCCTTTACGCTCGCGTTGAGTCCCGCGGGGCCGTAAGAAACGAAGGCAGGCTCGTGCGAACAAAAGCTCAGGAACATTTTCTCCGGCGTTACGGGTTCGTCGTTATAAAGGCTTATGACGTTTTTTGCTCTGGTACTATAAGCCCAGTCGAAGAATCTGTTTGAAGAATCCATTTTCTCTTTTCCTCCTTTTATTACTTTTCGTAAACCGTGCATTTATATCTCGTAAGGCTGACCGACGTACGCACTCTCATATCTGTCAGAACGAGCTTTAAGTTTTCTCCGTAAGAGATTTTTCCCGCCGCGACCATAGTTACCTGTCCGATACCTCTTTCTCCGGTCTGCGTGTTATCGGGATACTGCTTCGCGTAACCCTCCTCCGAATTCAGGAATATAAGTCCCTTTTCGGTAAAGCCGTCGGCTTCCGAGAGATAACTTCCGTCCGAGAATATCTTAAAAGAGGCTTTAAAAGTCTTATCGCTTCCGGTGATTTTTCCCTCTCCTTCGAGAACCGCTACTGTTTCAGGCTCGGTTTCCGTCTTTTTAAAGGTTATTCTCTCTCTTTCCGAAGCTTCGGGATAAGGAAGGACCGAGAGGCCGAGTTCCGTTTTGCTTATAACTTCGCTTTCCGTCCTTTTATCTCCGTCGGGAGTAACGGCAAGCTGCGTCGTGCTTACGGAATATATTCCTTTTTCGCTGAAAAAGCAGGTTTTTCCGTCCTTTTCGTATACGGTGAACTGAAGATAAGTCCCGTCCTCGAAGAAGGATACTGAATGGTTATAGGTTACGCCCGAATTCGTAACGGGCTCTGCCGTATATACGCCGCAGGTAAAATCGGTTTCGCTGCTCGGCTCGACAAATCCTTCGGGAACGACTATCGCGATCATTTTCGCCTCGGGATTGTCCGCGGAGGTGGTAGTCGCCATAGCCGAGCCGTAATAGATTCTGTCGCACTCGGTGAAATCGAGATTTCCGTCGCTTCTGACGCCGAATACGCTCGTAAGTCCGTCCGAAATCGATTTCGGTTCTCCGTTCACGCTCGTATAAATCATAATATACTTATCTCCGGACTTTTTGAAGGTTCCCGAGCTTTTGTCCACGGCAAAGGACAGCGTATTCGAGAATCTGAAATTCCCCTTGTCGTCCAGTCTGAGATAAATCGTTAGTTTCATTCCGAGTTCGGTAAGGTCGATATAATAATCCCCCTTGACCTCGGAGGTGTTTTCGGTTTTCTGTTCGTCCCCTCCGCACGCAGCCATAGCCAATACCGCCGCGAGCGCGAGGAATATCAGTAAAATTCTTTTTGTGTTTTTCATAAAAATCTCCTACGCTTTAAACTCGAAGGTCAGAGCGATATATCCGTCCGTAACCGGGATATAATTCCCTTCCACGACCTTTCTTTCCGCGTCGTAATTTGCCGAGAAGGATTCTCCCTCCGTCGCGTCGAACTGAATTTCGTTTCCGCTGAAGGAATAAGAGCCTTCGGAAATAACGAATCCCTCCGAATCCGCGCTCATTGCGAGAGAAAGTGAGTATTTCCCCTTATCGAGAGTAAGGGACAGATAGAATACAGTCCCCGAGTCGTTTTCGTAAACCGCCGAGTAATCTCCGCTTTCGCCCTTGTCCTCGTTGGAATTTTTTTCGAGTTTAAGCGAGGTAGCCGCTCCGCCCGTCGGGAATTTTCCTTCGAGGAATCCCTTTCCGTCGGTAAGACCGAAAGTCGCCGAGAATTTTCCGAGATATTCGCTCGTGAAGGAGAATTCCGTTCCGCTTGCGGTAAAGCTTCCGCCGTCCGAAAACGCGGGCATTTCTCCTCCGCCGGCAAGACTGACCTTCATCGGCGCGCGGTAATATGTAAACGTTCCGTCCCGATTAAGAGTAATTCTGACCGCGACCGTACATCTCATCGCTTCCACGTATTTTTCGCCCGAATAAGTTCCCGTATAATCGTATACAGCGACGTCCATAGACGCGGATTTCTTTCCGTCGGGAGAGGACACCGTAACGGTCGCCGTGCCGAAGCCCGTAGCCGTAATAACGCCTTTTTCCGAAATCTCCGCGACGTTTTTATCCGAAGAGGAGTATTTAAGACCGTCTTTCGCGTCCTCGGGATCTACCTCGACGCAGGCCGCGAGATCGAACGTCGAGCCTACCGAATACATAAGGCACGCCTTTTCGGTGAGTCTGATATCGTTTACCGTCTTTTCTCCTCCGCATCCCGCAAAGGCAAGAATCACGCTCACGCATAAGAGCAAGGCAAAAATCATCTTTCTTTTCATTGTAAAACCTCCGTTCCGGCAATAACGCCGTTTTATCTGGTTGCGGTTACGAACCCGTATATAGAGTTGAAGTTATTGATTCCGCTTTTTCCGGTAACCGTTCCCTGCGGAATAACTATCGTATAATCCCTGTTCGCGGCGAGGGGCGAATCGAATCCGATAACGAGCTTATTGCCCGAAATCGTCGCCGTAAAGCCCGCATACGCCTTATTGCCCGAATAGACCTTTATTTTGTCCTTTCCTCCGCCGACGAAGGAAATATCCTCGCTGAAAACAAACTCTATTTTCTTCGTACCCGCGGGGATTTTATCGAGTTTGCCCGTTTCGTAAGGAACGACAGCCGCTTTTTCGGAAATTCCGCTTATACGGAGCGATTCGGTCTTTTCCTCGTAACCGAGAGCTATCTCCGCTTTTTCTCCCGCGGAAACCACGCTTATCGTAAGTCCCGTATAGACCGTGGCGTTTCCGTATTCGTCGTAAGCCGAGGTATTCGGATAGGAAACGGGAGTGATTCTCGCCCCCGCGCGGAAGTAATCGTCGGGCGAATAGGAAATCTTATCCGAGCCGCTTTTCGCTACGAAATTCAGGACCTCGTCCTTTCCGTCGGCTTCGAGAACGGAAATGAACTTCGTGCTCGTATAGGAATTATCGTACCTGAAGCCGTAGGACCGCCGGTTTCCGGAAAGTCCCGGCTCCGCGAGAGAAGCGTCCACGTGAAGTATCCTGACCACCGGCTCTTTAAGTCGCGTAAGCTCCTCCGCGTTTCCGGCGGGCGCAACGAATTCTATTACGAAAAGCTCCGTGAAGAGCGTTTCCGACGGCTTGAGCTTGACGAAAATCGCGTCTCCGTTCAGACTTATCGGACGGAGGGAAAATCTGTTTACCGTTTCGGAAAGCTTCGGGATATCCTCGTATTCGACGACTACGGGGTCTATCCAACCCAGAAGCCACTTGCTGAAAGCGTTGTGATCGGCGATATTCGCGTCCATCATATCCATTCCGCCCATACCGCCCTCGAGCGCACCGCCCGTATACGCCGCTCCGTAATCTCTTCTGTCCGTCGTGTCGTAACTGTAATAGTCGTTCAGTCCGAGAAGATGACCGGTTTCGTGCGTAAGGGAGTTGACGTTGCATTTAAGGGGAGGAACGGACGACCACACGGTCGTTCCCGGGACGAAAATATATCCGTCCACGCGCACGCTCCATTCCGCGGGAGAGCCGTACCAGCTCGAACGATAAGCGACCGACCACATATCGTCGCTTCCTGCGTTCATATTGCCCGCCCAGAGAACGTAGAGCGAATCGAGAACTCCGTCCCCGTTCGCGTCGTAATCCTTAAGGTCGAGTTTTTCGTTTCTTATGTAATAATTGACGGCCTCCGCCATAAGCTCGGTATCGCTCGAATAGGAAGCTCGTTTTTTGCTCGCTCTGTACCAGTCGAGAACCGTTCCGTCTATCGTAAGGCGACCGAAGGACGACCGATAATAGAAAGCTCCGAGAGAATCGGGATTGTCTATATCGAATATAGCCTTTCTGACGCCCTCCGCGGTTACGAATCTCGGACGGACGTAGTCGGGGAAGTCTATAAGAAGCACGAGCGGTTTTGCGATTCCCGTCGAAGGCATAGTCTGTCTGAGCATATCGCTGTCGTCGGGGAGTTTCGAACCTCCGATATCTCCCTTTCTTCCGACGACGTCGAATTTACGACGCTTTTCGCTCGCCTCGTTGAAGTCGAATTCGAATCCTTCCTTTCTGACCGCTATATAATGCGTGCCTCTGAGGTTTTCTATCGAAAAGCTTCCGTCGCTTTCGGTTTCGCCGACCTTTTTTCCGTTCGAATAAACCTCCGCTCCGCTTACGGGATTGCCGTTTTCGTCGATTGCTCTTCCCGAAACCGAATACTCGTTATCGCTTTCGGTTCTTTCGTAATTCTTGACGAATTCGAGAGGCGTTCCCGACAGCCAGTAAGAACCTTTTCCTGTTGTTTCGTTTATATTGCCCGAGCGCGGAAGGAGAGGCGTATCCTCGGGGAAGGAATAAACGTCGTCCGTATACGTAAAGTTCACGTCGAATCCGTTTCCGAGTTCTGCCGTTCCCGTGACGGCTCTCGGGAAATATTCCGCGGTTCCGATTCCGCCGTTCTTTTTAAGCGTACCCGCCGCTTTAAGGAGCCCGTCCGCCCCGTGAATCGCGAAAAGCTCTCCGTAAAGAGAAAGCGTATACGTTCCCATCGCGTGATAAGCGTCGTAAGTCGAGTCGGGACGCGCGTACGAAAAAGCGACGTTACGGGCATTGATTTTCTCCGATTCTATTCCGAGCGTAAATTCCGACGCCGTAATATCGAATGCTCCGTCGGTTTCGGCTCTTTGGATTTTTCCGGAAACCTTTCCCTCTCCGATAACCGAAAAGGCTACGCTTCCGTCCTCGTAAATCTCGTACGTTCCGCGGATAAGCTCTCCTTCGGAATACAGATAGAATTCAAACCATCTTTCGAGAATCAGAAAAGCTCGTTTTCCGCTTATCTCCGCTTCGAAAACTCCGAGACAGGATATATAAACGTATTCCGCGTTTTCGCTTGCCGGAAGGAAAACCGATTCTTCTCCGTCCAGTCCGAGAGTAACCGACGGGGTTTCGAAGGCTCCGCCGGTATATTTCCCTTCGAGCGGCGTTTTGCCCGCAAGTTCGAGGATTTTTCCCTCTCCCGCGAAGGCGTTGCCCTCGGAGATTACGCCCTTTCCGTCGCCCTCGTAAAGCTTATAGCCCGTATCCGAGAAAACGAGCGTAAAGATTTCCGTTCCCGTGCCCTTTTCGAGGCGGTCGAAAACGAAGGATTTCCCTTTGATCGCGTCGGGAAGAATCTCCGGCTCCCGTTCCTTCGGCGTGTTGTCGCAGCAGCAGAGAACCGCCGAAAGCAGAACGAGCGCAAGTAATAATATCGTAATTTTTTTCATAATATCTCCGTATAGTTAACCTTAGTTAACTACGTGCGTATATTATCATACTTTTATTCTTCCGTCAAGCAAATTAACCGCGGTTTACAAAAAATCCGACTCCCGAAAACGATGAAAAACGACGTCGCGTAAATGCGACGCCGCTGAGTCTGAAAAAAGTGCCGGCCGTAATTTCTCACGACCTTATCGACGATTGATAATTACAATTTTTCTTCGGTGATATGTTTTTTGATTATTTCGAAAACCTCGTCGGAAAGAACGTGTTCCATTTTACAGGCGGTCTCGTGCGCAAGCTCGGGAGGCACGCCGAGTTTCTGAAGCCCGAGGGAAACGATTCTGAATCTTTCGCAAAGGCTTTCGGCTTTTTCCTCGCCGAGGGGAGTAAAATTGACGCAAGTCGCATGATCGGGCTGAATATAGCCGTTCCTGACGAGTATTCTGAAGGCTTTGCTGACCGCCGCCGGACTTATATTGAGTTCTTCGGCGACGTCCTTGGCTTTGACCTTACCCTTTCGTTCCTTTAAAATACTTATCGTTTTCAGATACATTTCCTGCGATTCGCTGTTATTTTCCGACATAATATCCTTCGGGGCGAGTCTGCGCCCCGCCTCAATAATAAATAGTTCGTTGCATATTATACGATATTTCTTGGTATTTGTCAAGCAGAGCGTTCTTTTTTTCGTTTATTCTTTCATAAAAGCGCATAACCCCTCTCTTTCCGCCGAAAAACCTCTCCGATAAGTCAAAAAAGACCGTTTTCCTTAATTTACTTGCGTCCGCGTGCGGAAAAATCCCTTAAAACGCTTGAAAAACGCCCGAAATTATGATACAATCGCTTAACAAGGCAAATAATAAACGAAACGGATAAAACCTATCGGGGAGAAATCTATGATGAACAAACCCAGGATTCTCGAACTTAAAGAAATAAAGGAAACGGTCGTCGGAAGCAAAAGAAAAGACGCCGAGCTTCTCCGCCGCGAACTGGTCGGAAAAGGGACGTTTTTCGTCAACGTGATGTCCTCTCCGGGAAGCGGAAAAACGACCTTTCTCGAATCGGTGATAAAGGAACTTGACGGAAAATATTCGGTTGCGGTTCTCGAAGCCGATATCGACGGCGACGTCGACGCGAAGCGTATATCCGCGCTCGGAGCCGAAGCCGTTCAGCTTCATACGGGCGGAATGTGCCATATGGATTCGGAGATGTCCCGCGAAGGGCTTTCCGGACTGAAATCCTCGCCCGAAATAGTCTTTCTCGAAAACGTCGGGAATCTCGTATGTCCCGCGGAATTCGATACGGGCAGTCATCTCGACGTGGTTCTGCTTTCCGTTCCGGAGGGCGACGACAAGCCTCTGAAGTACACGCTTATGTTCGGGACCGCGGATATGGTCGTAGTTACCAAGACCGATACGATGAGCTACTTCGATTTCGACAAGTCTCTTTTCGAGGAGAGGGTAAGGAGAATCAACCCCTCCGCGCCGATTTTTTATCTTTCGGCGAAAACGGGCGAAGGCGTCTCCTCTGCGGTCGGACGGATAATCTCGGAAATGAAGGAGAAAATGAGCTTATGAGAGTAATCGAAGTCAACGAAAGCGCGTTTGCCCTTAACGACAGAGCCGCGGAAGCTCTCCGGAACGGGCTGAAGGAGGAAGGGATTTTTCTTCTTAACGTGATGTCCGCCCCGGGCAGCGGAAAGACCGTCCTGCTCTCCTCTCTTATAAACGAGCTTAAAGAAAGGCTGAATATTGCCGTAATGGACGTGGATATCGAATCCACTGCCGACGCGGACAGGCTTTTCGGGAATACGGGCGTGCCGTGCGTACAGATTCATAACGGCGGACTCTGCCACATAGACGCGGAAATGGTTGCCGAGGCGATCAGACAAGCCGATTTCGGGAAGGTAGACCTTATCGTTCTGGAAAACATAGGCAATCTCGTCTGTCCCGCGGAATTCGATACGGGCGCGCATATGAACATAATGCTTTCGTCCGTTCCCGAAGGCGACGACAAACCCCTGAAATATCCTCTTATGTTCAAGGTCTGCGACGCGGTTATCGTTACGAAAACGGATACTCTTCCGGTATTCGATTTCGACGCGGAGAAATTCCGCGGATACGTAAAAAGTCTTAATCCCGAGGCGGACATATTCGAAGTCAGCGCGAAAACAGGCTCGGGCGTAAACGCTCTTGCCGAATATATATACCGGAAAATAAAATATAAAGGAGATTGACGATATGCCGGAAATGAGTAAAGCCTTCGTCCCCGAATTTATGGGCGATCCCAATCCGAGGGAAAAGATTCTTAAACTTGCGAGGAAGATTACCGACTGCATCGATCACAAGCTGCACGGAGTGACCGTCAACGATCCCGAATACTGGGGACTTGCGTGCGTCCTTACCGACGAAATGGCGGATATCTGTCTGGAAATGAAGGTTCGCCGCCACTATACGACGGAAGAGCTTCTGAAAATGAATCCCCGGTATTCCGCCGAAGAATTTCAGAAGCTTCTCGACGAAATGAGCCGTATAGGTATTCTCGAATACGATTACGGCGACAATTACACGAAGGACGGTCCTATAAAGGACGCTCCGAGGATTCGCCGCTACACTCTTCCGATGTTCGTCCCGGGGTCGGCGGAATTCACGAATATGATCAAGCAGCAGCTTGACGATCATCCCGAGCTTGCTATGTTCTTCGAGAGAATGACCTTTCTTCCGCTTGCCAAGGTAACTCCTATGGTTCCTCCGGGAGGCGCGGGAATAGGTATGCACGTAATTCCGGTTGAAAAGGCGATAGAAACCGAAAATCAATCGATAGACATCGAGCATATCTCGTATTGGCTCAAAAAATACGAAGGTCATCTCGGCGTGGGAATATGCTCCTGCCGCTACGGAAGGTCGAAACTCGGCGAAGGCTGCGGAGACAGCTGCGACGAATGGTGCATAGGAATCGGCGATATGGCGGATTACTGCCGAGAAACGGGAAAGGGCAGGGACATTACCTACGACGAAGCAATGGCGATTCTCAGGAACGCCGAAAAGAACGGATTCGTTCATCAGATAACCAATATCGACGGCGAGAACAAGATTTTCGCTATCTGTAACTGTAACGTAAATATCTGCAACGCTTTAAGGACCTCTCAGCTTTTCAATACTCCCAATATGTCGAGGAGCGCGTATACGGCTTTCGTGGACAAAGACAAGTGCGTCGCGTGCGGAAAGTGCGTGGAATACTGCCCCGCGGGCGCGGTCAAACTCGGACAGAAGCTCTGTACGGCCAAAGGCGAGATAAAATATCCCAAGCACGAGCTTCCCGACCGTCTGAGCTGGGGACCGGACAAATGGGACGAGGATTACCGCGACAATAACCGTAAGAACTGTTACGATACGGGAACCTCTCCCTGTAAAGTCGCCTGCCCCGCTCACATAGCCGTTCAGGGCTACCTCAGAAAAGCAAAGGAAGGAAAATACCGCGAAGCTCTCGCTCTTATAAAGAAGGACAATCCCTTCCCTGCTGTTTGCGGAAGAGTATGCAACAGACGCTGCGAAATGGCTTGTACGCGAGGAAAGATCGATCAGCCCGTAGCTATCGACGCGGTCAAAAAATTCATTGCCGAGCAGGATCTCCGCGCGGAAACGAGATACGTTCCCGAAGTTGTCATTCCCTCCAACGTCGAAAAGCACTGGAAGCAGAAGATTGCGATAATCGGAGCGGGTCCCGCGGGGCTTTCGTGCGCGTATTATCTTGCGGAACACGGCTATTTGCCGACCGTATTCGAAAAGAACGCTCGTCCGGGCGGAATGATGACCTACGGAATTCCGTCCTATAAGCTTGAAAAGGACGTAATAGAAGCCGAGATAGACGTTCTCCGTGCGCTCGGCGTGGAAATCAGATGCGGAGTCGAAGTCGGAAAGGACGTAACTCTCGACGAGCTGCGGAAGGAAGGCTACGAAGCGTTTTACGTTGCGATAGGCTGTCAGGGCGGAAGGAAGCCGGGCGTTACGGGCGAAGACGCGGAAGGCACGGACATCGCGGTGGATTTCCTCAGAAAATCGGCGGAAAACTCGTGCGGCAAGCTCCTCGGGAAAACGGTGGTAATCGGCGGCGGAAACGTCGCTGTCGACTGCGCGCGGACGGCAAAACGTCTCGGCTCCTCGGATGTTTCGATGTACTGTCTCGAATCCGAGGACGCGATGCCCGCCTCTGCCGAGGAAGTGAAAGAAACTCTTGACGAAGGCATAGCCGTCAGGAACAATTGGGGACCGAAAGAGATTCTCGCGGACGAAAAAGGCCACGTCAGAGCGGTTGTTTTCAAGAAGTGTCTCCGAGTCAACGATCCCGAAACCAACAGATTTTCGCCTCTCTACGACGAAAACGACACGATTACGGTCGAAGCGGACAACGTTATCTACGCTATCGGTCAGTCGATAGAATGGAAGGAGCTTCTTGCGGGAAGCAAAGTCGCTTTTCATCACGGAAACTATCCCGTTGCGGACAAGCTCACCTATCAGACCGACGAGCCTGATATTTTCGTAGGAGGCGACGTTTACACGGGACCGAAGTTCGTTATCGACGCGATAGAAGCGGGCAAAAACGCCGCGGTCTCGCTCCACAGGTTCGTTCAGCCCGGTACGAGTATGACTATCGGAAGGAATCGCCGCGATTTCATCGAACTCGACAAGGAAACCGTAGTTCTCGAAGGCTACGACACCGCAGGAAGGCAGGAGGCGAAAGAGCTTTCGGGAGCCGATCCGATGTCTTTCAGGGATTTCCACGGAACTCTCACCGAGGAGCAGGTCAGAACCGAAACCAATCGTTGTTTAGGCTGCGGCGCGAGCGTCGTGGACGAAAACAAGTGCATAGGCTGCGGAATCTGTACGACCAAGTGCGAATTCGACGCGATAAAGCTCGTCCGCGACCATCCCGAAGCGTCGAAAATGATAAGGAGCGAAGACAAATTCAAGGCTATCCTTCCCTACGCGATAAAACGCGGAGCAAAAATCGTTTTCGGGAAAAAGACTCCCGAGGAAAAGGCCTCTCAGAAGGCTCATAAACTCGCAAAGAAACAGGCCAAGGCAACCAAAAAGTAAAATGCCGAAGCATAACAAAGGTTAAGAAAATGCACGAACTCGGAATCGTATTTCATATAGCTTCGGAAGTCGAACGAATCGCAAAAGAGAACGGCGTAACGAGCGTTTCGGAGGTCGTTCTCGAAATCGGAGAGGTTTCCGCGGTCGTCAACGATTATCTCGAAGACTGCTGGAACTGGAACGCAAAAAAGAGCGAGCTTCTGAAAAACTGCAAGCTCACGATAAACCCGATTCCCGCCGTTACCTATTGCGGCGACTGCAAAAAGACCTATCCGACCGTAAAACACGGAAGGACGTGTCCCTATTGCGGAAGCGGAAAAACGTGGCTTATCAAGGGCAACGAAACGATAATCAAGCAAATCGTCGTCGCGGGCGGCTGAAAAGCTTTCTCGGAAAAGGCTTTTTCGTCCGAGCGCAGAATCTGTCGTCCAAAGTTTCGGATTCGCAGTCGATTCTCGGCTTGACGATTATCCGACGCAACGGATTATCCGACGTACAATATAAATAGCAAAAACCCCGTAACTCTTTCGAGCCGCGGGGTTTTTTGTAGGGAAGGGGGAATATCCCCCTTTAAGGAAAACTATGCCCTGAAGTAAAGCGTCCAGACTACGGTCTTATAGGAATCGTCGTCGGGAGCGATGAATTCAACGTCCAGAGGAGCGTTCTCGTCGAGCTGACTTATGAAGTTGGCGTACGGATAATGCGCGCCCTCCGTATATCTTCCGTAAAGCACGGGAGCTTTTTCCGATCTGAATTCGATTCTTCCGAGGTTTACGCAGCCGTAGAACGCTCTGTCGCCCACGATTCCGAGAGTCGAAGAACTACGGATTCGATTTCTTCGTTTCCGAGGAAAGCATCGGCAGCGATATAGGTTACGCCTTCGTTTACTATAACGTTCTTTTCGCCTTCGCCGACGTAACGATAAAGAATACTGTAATCCTTGCTGTAAATGCAGCCGTGGTCGTCTACGGTGAAGTGTCCGTTGTCCTCGTCAACGTTGAAGATTTCGATGTCGCAGCCTTCGAATACCGTCGGATAATCGAATGCGCAGGCGTTCGCTTCGACTCTTACGGTCGTAAGGGAAGCGCAGTCCGCAAACGCGAATCCGCCGATGAATTCTGTGTAGTTGCCGATAAAAGCTTCGGTGAGGCCGGTATTTCTGAAAGCGTCCGCGCCGATATATTCGGCAGCCTGAAGGTCGATTCCGATAAGTGTGGAAACGTCCTTGAAGGCTTCGTCGCCCACGTAAGCGAGTTTATCGCCCGAAACGGTAGTTACCGCCGAGTTTGCAAACGCTCCGTCGTCGATTTCGATAACGTCCGCGAGGAATATTTCTTTAAGGTATCTTGCGTTCTCGAAAGCTTTTTCGCCGATGATTTCCGCTCCGGAAGCCACGGTGAAGGAAACGTCCTCCTTGCCGAGAGGATAAACGAGAAGGGTTTCTCCGTCCTTGGTGTAAACCACGCCGTCCACGGAAGAATAAGCCGCATTGTCCTCGGCGACGTTGTATTCCTTAATAGCCGTACAGCCCGCGAATATATCCGCGAAATCTATGCTCGTGACCGCCGCGGGGATATCTACGATTTTCATAGAAGCGCAGCCGCTGAAAGCCTTTTCGTTGATTCTGGTAACGGTGGAAGGAATTCTTATGTTGAGTTTCGAGCAGTTGAGGAGAGCTTTGGTATCGATGGTCTTGAGGCCTTCCCCGATCGGATCGATTCGGACGAGGTTCTCGCAGTTTTCGAAGGTATTGTAAGGAACTTCGCTCCAGGTCGCTCCGCCGATTATCTCTTTAAGGTTCGTGCAGTTGCTGAAGTTGCCGAAGCCGCTGATATAATTGACGTTATCGTGGAGATAAACTCTTTCGAGCGAGGTGCAGTCGCCGAAGGTCTTGTACATAAATCCGGTAATGACCGAAGGAATTCTGATTTCTTTAAGGCTCGAGCAGCCGTTGAATTCCTCGAAGAAACGGTTATTGTTCGTACCCCACTTTTCGAGGCCGTCGTTGAATTCGATGCTTTCGAGTTTCGCGCAGCCCTTGAACGCGTAGTGAAGGATTTCCTTGACCGTTTCGGGTACCGTGAATGAGGAGATACTCGTCTTTGCGAAGGCGTTGCGGCCGATCTTGGTTATCGCGCCCTTGATTTCGACGGAGGTGACTCCGGAGTGGCAATAAAGGAAGTTATTGGGGATTTCGGTGAACTTTTCGGGAACGATAACGCCCTTGAGGAGAGGCATATCGAGTTCTTCTCTGTAACCCGCGGGATCGCCTGTCCATTCTCTGAGGTTATTGCTGCAGCCTTCGTCGCTGATCTTCAGCTCGGTCCATACCTTGAGGCATACCGAGGAGGCTTCGCTGAGTCTGGGAAGTTCCGCGAGCGTTTCGGGGACTTCGAATATTCCGTCGTAATCCCATTCTCCGGGCTTATAAACTTCCGTCTTGTCCTTGTTGTAAAGAAGACCGGTTTCCGCGTCGTAAGTATTTGCGGGCGCGTTGTTCGCGAGTTTGTTTTCGTAAACGAGAGTACCGTTCGTTTTGACGGAATCGGTATTTTCGCCCTCCTCCGCGTTGTATTCGATAGTATAAGCGGACGAGATCGTAAGCGAGCGAGAGAGTTGCCCGTAAGAGCTACGATTGCCCATACGTCGGCAGCCTCCGCCTCGGTTTCCTTGGCTTCGAGAAGCGCGGAGACCGTTTTTCCGTACAATCGGGTAATCTTCGTTTCCCGACCGTTCTCGGGCTGATTCTGAATGCCGCAGCCTACGCACGCCAAAGCGACGCACGCCATACAGACTATCAGCAAAACAGCCGTCGTAAACCTTTTGGTCTGCATAAATTTTCCTCCTTGTGTTTTCCTTTTAAAGGCTTTTCGCCCTTTGGAATCTATTGGTTAGCGCAGGCAAACTCACAGCGTTAAAATCAACGCTGTGAGATACTGAAGCGCCGTTTTTGTATTTACCACACAATTAGATAAAAGTCCGGCGTTTTAGACGACGATTTTATTATTTGCGAATCTTTATCGCTTTCATACATTTTTACGTAAAACCGCGCTCCGAAACTCCCTTGAAATCTCTCCGCCGCGAAGCAATTATCTTATTTTTTTATAAAAAGTCGTTATTTTTGCTTGACAATATTGAACTCCGCGGTTATAATCTTAATAGTAATGAATCCTATTAAGACTATATCCGACGGAGCCGTAACAAACAGGCGATTTCGTCCGGAGAAGGAGGAACTATGCTCGGAACGGGAATCAAAGCGCCCGATTTCACTTTACCCGATAAAAACGGCGTCCCCGTCGCTTTAAGCGATTTTGCGGGGAAGAAGGTCGTGCTTTATTTTTATCCGCGGGACAACACTCCCGGCTGTACCCGTCAGGCTTGCGCTTTTGCGGGGGCTTACGACGAATTTGCGGCGAGAAACGCGGTCGTCGTCGGGATAAGCAAGGACTCTCCCGCCTCTCACGCGAAGTTCGCGGAAAAGCACTCTCTTCCGTTCGTTCTGCTTTCCGACGAAGGGCTTTCGGTCATTAAAGCCTACGACGTATGGAAGGAGAAGAAATTATACGGAAAGACCTCTTTCGGTATTGAAAGAAGCACTTACGTAATCGACGAGAACGGCTTTATAGAGAAAGCTCTGCCCAAAGTCAAACCCGATACCAACGCTGCCGTGATTCTCGATTATCTCGGAAGCAAAACCGACAAATAAAATAAAAAACAATATAAGGAGAAAGTTTATGAAATACGTATGTACCGTCTGCGGCTTCGTTTACGACGAAGAAACCGGTTATCCCGATGGAGGAATCGCTCCCGGCACCAAATGGGAAGATCTTCCCGATGATTTCGAATGCCCTCTCTGCGGCGTCGGAAAGGACCTTTTCGAAAAGAATGATTTTTGCGGCGTCAAGTAACTTTAAGCGTTAAGGAGAAAGTAATATGGATTTTTCTAAGGAAATCTTATATATCGGCGTAGACGACCGAAAGATAGATATTTTTGAAAGTCAGTATACCGTTAAAAACGGAGTTTCTTATAATTCGTACGTAATAATGGACGAAAAGATAGCCGTTATGGATACCGTGGACGCTCATTTTTCTCACGAATGGCTGGATAATCTCGACCGCGCTCTCGACGGAAGGAAACCCGATTATCTCGTGATTCAGCATATGGAGCCGGATCATTCGGCGAATATCGACCGTTTTATGAAGGTCTATCCCGAGACTACGGTAGTTGCGACGGCCAAGGCTTTCGTTATGATGAAGAACTTCTTCGGTACGGATTACGCCGAAAACCGAATCGTTGCGAACGAAGGCGATACTCTTCCCCTCGGAAAACACGTTCTTCATTTCGTAATGGCTCCTATGGTTCACTGGCCGGAGGTAATGGTAACCTACGAATCGACGGAAAAGATTCTTTTCTCGGCGGACGGATTCGGAAAATTCGGCGCTCTCGACGCTAAGGAGGAATGGACGGACGAAGCGAGAAGATACTTTATCGGAATAGTCGGAAAATACGGCGCGCAGGTACAGGCTCTTCTTAAAAAGGCTTCGGCTCTCGATATCAGGACTATATGTCCTCTTCACGGTCCCGTTCTCACCGAAAATCTCGGCTATTATATAGGTCTTTACGATACCTGGTCGTCCTACACCGCGGAATCCGACGGAATCGTAATCGCGTATACTTCGGTTTACGGTCATACGAAAAAAGCCGTGGAGCTTCTTGCCGATTCGCTCAGGAAAAACGGTTGTCCGAAGGTCGTTCTCCACGATCTTTCGAGGATTGACCAATCCTTTGCGGTTGCGGACGCCTTCAGGTACGGAAAACTCGTGCTTGCGACTACGACCTACAACGCGGATATCTTCCCGTCTATGCGCAGATTCATCGACGCCCTCACCGAAAGGAATTTCCGTAACCGTACCGTCGCTTTTATCGAAAACGGCTCGTGGGCGCCTCTCGCGGCAAAGATAATGAGATATATGCTCGAAAAATCCGTCAACATAACCTTCGCTTCGACCTCGGTTAAGATTCTTTCCGCTTTAAACGAAGAAAGCACCGCTCAGCTCAACGCTCTTTCGGAGGAGCTTTCCAAGGAATACGTCGCGAGAAGGAGCGAAACCGCCAATAAGAACGACCTCTCCGCTCTTTTCAATCTCGGCTACGGTCTTTACGTAGTAACGAGTAACGACGGAAAGAAGGATAACGGTCTTATCGTCAATACTATTTCTCAGGTTACGAACGAGCCTAACCGCGTCGCCGTTGTTATCAACAAGCAGAACTATTCCCATCACGTTATCCGTCAGACGGGAATTATGAACGTCAACTGCCTCAGCGTGGACGCGCCATTCAAGGTTTTCGAGGATTTCGGTTTCCGCAGCGGAAGAAGCGTGGATAAATTTGCGGGCTGTACTCCTCTCCGGAGCGATAACGGACTCGTTTTCCTTCCGAAGTACATCAATTCCTTTATGTCCCTCAAGGTCGAAAACTACGTCGATCTCGACACACACGGAATGTTTATCTGCGAAATAACCGAAGCTCGCGTTATCTCCGATAAGGAAACGATGACCTACTCTTATTACCACAAGAACGTAAAGCCCAAGCCTCAGACCGAAGGCAGGAAAGGATTCGTCTGCAAGATTTGTGGCTACGTCTACGAAGGCGACGAACTTCCGGAGGACTTTATCTGTCCGCTCTGCAAGCACGGCGCAATCGATTTCGAGCCAATCAAATAGCTCCCCGATTTCGGGCTTACTGCGCAATCTCCGATTTCAAACCTATCAAATAATTTCCGATTTCGGGCTTACCAAGTAACTCTCCGCGGAATTGATTCCGTCCGAATAAACTCTCCGCGGAAGCGGTTCCGTCCTCGGACGCAAAACTCGGATAAAACTCGGATTTCCGAAAATACGCAAAACGAAAAGCACCTTCTTTTTCTGAGGGTGCTTTTCTTTTTTGAGGAGAGTATTATGAAACAAGACGCCCGCATATAATCAGACTATCCCGTTTATCGCTAAATCGGGTTTTTGCTTTTCGATTTGGTTTTGATTCTGAGTGCATTTTTTCTTTCTTTGAGCCAGGCGAGCGTATCGCCGAGCGTGCATTTAAGCGGTCTCGGGCGATAATCCAGCTCTTTCGCGGCCTTTTCGCGGTCGAATTTCCCGTTCGAATCGAGTACGGAAACCGCGTAGGGCGTAAAGAACAGTTTTTTCTTTCTTCTGAGAGCGTGTTTTTCGTATAGCGGCGCAACTTTCTCCGCAAGCTTTATAGGCAGGTAAGACACGCATCTTTTTATTCCCGAAATGCTTTTGACGGTATCGAGAATATCCTTTATACTCGCGTAGTGTCCCGAAAGGATATAAGTTTCGCCCGGGCTTCCCTTTTCCGCGCAGGAAATAATGCCTTCCGCGACGTCCCTTACGTCCACGAAATCGTATCCGCCCTTTACCGCAAAAGGAAGTTTCCACGCCAGAAACGAAACGAGCATAGTCGTTATCGAGCCGAAAGCCTTATCCTCGGGACCGATGATTCCGCTCGGGAAAACTATACTTGCGTCGAGTCCCTCTTCGGCTGCCTTCAGAACGATTTCCGTCGCCATAGCCTTGCTTTTCGCGTAATCTCCCTCCACTTTGTCGGGCGAGAAGTCCTTGGTTTCGGATATGACCTTGCCTTTCGGAAGCTCGGGGATAGCGTGGACCGAGCTTACGTACACGAGTTTTCCGACGCCCTTTTCTCTGCACCAACCTACGATATTTTCGGTTCCTTTCACGTTCACGTCGTAGATTTTCTTTCCCGGAGCCGAGGCTACCGAAACATAGCCCGCGCAGTGAATAACGCAGGTATCCGCCCCCGCGTCCTCAAAAAATCCGCGCAAAGATTCCGCGTCGCAGACGTCGCCGACGATTTTTTCGGCGCCTTCGGGTAAATCCTCCGCGTACTTGTCCTCGGGAAGCACGAGGCATCTGACCTTGGCTCCCGATTTCAGAAGTTTTTCGGCGACCGTACCGCCGAGAAATCCGCTCGCACCCGTTAACAAATACTTTGAAAACATTTCATCGCCTCCTTATTCGATCGCTCGTCGTTATTATGTTTACATTATAACACGCAATGTGAGTAAAGTCAAGCGATTTTTTTGTTTTTGTCAAAATATTGATGATTATGTTTAATTAAAGAGTTAATCCTGCATTAATAACCGCTTAATATATATTCATTTTGTGTTTATTTTGAGATAAAATTGAATTTCTCTCCGATTTTCCCCTTAATTCCCGATAACTCGCCTTTATCCTTCGTTTTCCGATAATTCCGACCTTATCCTCAATTCTCCGCGATTCCGACCTTCCGTACTTTCCTTCCCGATAACTCCGACTCTAATCCTCGTTCCCCAAAAATCCCTTTCTCTCCGATTTCTCCTGTCCGAAATCCCTCTCCGCGGCAAATAAAAAGCCCGGCACACACCCGCAGAAAGCGGGTGCGCACCGGGAAAAATTAAGGAGGGTGAAACTTGCTGATTATTTAACGTTCTTCTTCTTTCTGAGAGAGAGGACAGCCACGCCCGCAACGAGAAGGAGCATCGAAATAACGCTGATAGCGGTTATTTCGGTTTCGCCGCCGCAGCTGCTGCTGTTGATAGCCTTTCTGAGAAGCTCGAGTTCGTTCTTCACGCTTTCGAGTTCCGCTTCGAGTGCGTCAACGTTTGCCTTTGCGGTTGCGAGTTCTGCTTCTGCGGCAGCCTTTGCGGTTTCCGCTGCTGCGGCTTTAGCCTCTGCGTCTGCCTTGCCCTGCTCTGCCGCGGTCTTGGCTTCTTCTGCGGCGTCGAGAGCCTTCTGAAGTTCTGCCTTTGCGTTTTCGAGCGAAGCTTTGGCTTCTTCGAGAGTCTTTATGAGTTCAGCGGAGGTTTCCGCTTCGCCGTTGAGTTTTTCGATTTCGGCGTTAAGGGTTTCGATCTGCGCTTCGAGTTCGGAAATCTTGTTGTTGAGAGTTTCGATTTTCGCGTTCTTTGCTTCGAGGTCTTTAACCTGTTCTTCGAGTTCGGCTATTCTCGCGAGAGCCGCTTCGTATTTAAGGTTAAGGATAGTCTTTTCGCCTTCGAGGAGCTTCCAGTAATTTCCGACTTCCGCTTTTTCGGAATCGGAAAGAAGTTCGAAAGCTTCGCGAGCCGAAACGAAAGCAGCTTCGTTTTCGAGAGTAGCTTCGGGGAGTTCGTCGATTATAGCTTCGAGGTCGAGCGTCGCGTAAGTTACGTTCTGCTGACGATAGGAATATTCGTCGAATCCTACCGCGTCCTTCTTGAAGTAAACGGTCATACCGCTCTTGAAGTTGTTATACTGAGCGACGATTGCGCTGTAGTTGCCGGTGGAAAGTCCCTTTCTCCAGAATTCGAGTACGGGAGCTTCGTCGTGTTCGAAGTAGACGGAGTTGACTCCTTCGAAAGCGTACGCGCCGATTCTTTCGACGCTTGCGGGAACTACGATGATTTCGTACTTGCAGTTGCTGAACGCGCCGGTTTCGATACGACGGGTACCGTCCTTGATTCTGAAGACCTTCTCGCCGTTATAGAGGTTATTGAATGGTCTTACGAGAGTCGTTCCGGAGTAGAGAACGCCGTCTTCGACCTGCCAGAGTTCGTTGCCTTCCGCGATAACGATTTCGGCGTCGGGGTTAACTATGCAACCTCTTCCTACAACGAGAGAAGCGTAGGTAAGGGATGCGGGGATATAGACCTTAGTGATGGATGTATTGACGAAAGCGGATGCGCAAACGTCGGTGATTCCTTCGGGAATTGCGAATTCTCCGGAGATACTGCTGTTTTCGAACGCGCTCTGACCGATCTTCGTGATGCCGCCCCAGTGGATTTCTCCGGTCATCGGGCAGTTATAGAAAGCGTAACTTCCGACTGTCGTGATGGAATCGGGGATATAGAGGTCGGTGATGGGGTTATCTCTGAACATATAGATCGGAATGATTCCGGTATACGTTCCGTAGTTTTCGTAAGAATCTCCGTATTCGCTCTGATATCTGCTTTCGAGCTGTATACCGTCTTCGAAAACGACCTTGGTGATTCTGTTGTAAGCGAAGGTACCTTCTTCCATTTCGGTCTGGTTACCGAGTCTCTTGACGCTCTTGGGAATGGTTACTTCCGTGAGTGCGCAATAGGTGAACGCGTCCTCGCCGATTGTGGTGAGTTTATCGCCGAATTCGACGTTGGTGAGGTTTTCGCAGTTATAAAAAGCTCTGTTGTCGATTACTTCGACGTAAGGCATCTTGATGGACTTGATTCCGGAGTTGACGAAAGCTTCGTTATCTACCTTTTTGATGGTCTCGGGAAGAGTAAGCTCTTCGATGGGACAATACTGGAACGCATAGCGGCTGATTGTGGTTACGCCCGCATAGATTTTGACGTCCGTAAGTTTTCTGCATCTGTCGAAGCAGGAATAGGGGATTTCTTTAAGGCGGCTGCCGATGACTACCGACTTAAGGTTGAAGCAGTTCTGGAAGGTCCAGATATCCATTTCTTCGACGGAGTGAGGAATTTCGAGTGTTTCGATTCCGCAGCTGTCGAATGCGGCTCTTCCGATATAGAGAAGAGAATAGGGGAGAACGATTTCCTTCATCTGATCCTGATTCTGGAAAGCGTACGCGCCGATTTCGGTTACGCCGTAAGGAACGACGACCTTTTCGAGTTTGACCTTGGTGCTTCTTGCGTTGAGCGCGCCGCCGATGATGGAGGTAACGCCGTCGGGAATTACGACTACGGGATCGGTTCCGTTATAAGCCCAGAGAACGCCGTCTCTGATATCGAATATCGGCTGATCTTCCGGCGGAAGCGGAGGAGCGATAAGACCGTCCTCGTCGATTGCGTTCATTCTGAAGTTGATGCAGAAATCTACCCTGAACGAATCCTGCGGGAGAGCGGGAACCTTATAGTATTCGTCGTAATGAACGGACGAGAAGCTGATATCGCCTCTGCCTTCTCTGAGGCCGGACCACTTGAATTTAAGGACGCCGTTTTCCGCGCTTACGATTTCGACGACCTTGTTGCCGTTATCGTCTCTGGGAGCCCAGTCGATCTGGATATCGTCGCAGGCGTATGCCGGATAAACTTCGTATTTAGCTTCGTATTCTCTTCCGATAACTACGTCGAAGATAGGCATTTCGCTGTTATCGGTATATCTTCCGTGTCTGCCCCAGGTATATCCCTCGTAAGTAATGAGTATATAGTCGGGGTGAACCTTATGTACTTCGGTGTCGGTTACGGTAACGTTGACCGTGGTGTTATAAACCTTCTTTTCTCCGTTTACGGTATATTCTACCGCTGCGTCGAAGGTGGTGGAGCCTTGTTTCATACCTACGAGAGTGGTCTTATAGGTACCCTGTTTTCCGTAAATAACGTTTCCGTCTTTTACGTAGTATTCTTCCTCGTAATAAGCCTTTGCAATGGTTTCGTCGCCGCCGGAGATAGTGATTCTGTCGGGTTTGACGACGTTGCCGTTTTGATTGAGAACGAGGTCAAGGGGCTGGTTGATATCGAGAGTAACGTCGTCGATGGAGATTTCACCGTCGGGTTCGCCTTCGGCAACCGCGTGGATCCAGAAATCGCAGTACGGAGCGCCGTAAGTATTCTTGACCGCCAGCATTCTGACGATGGTGTAGCCTTCTTTAACGAGTTTGATGGTGTTTTCTTCGGAAAGATCCGCAACGCCTTCTTCGTTTACGACGTAGGTAAGTCTGTCGCCGTATTCACGGTCATAGCCCCACCAGAGCGTTCCGGTGCTGCCGAGCCAGCTGAGTTCCACGTCTTCGCAAGCGTACCAGGGATAAGGAACGACTTCGAATTTAAGAACGTCGCCGACCTTGTAATCCACGGAATAGGGAAGGTTATAGGTCTTTATCTGACCTCTGCCGTAGCCGGATTTACCGTCGAGGAGCTTTTCGCCGTTGAGATAGAGGTCGAACCACTGCGGGGTGTATTCGTCCTGAGCCACGGTTTCGGAAACGTTGACTTCGATGGAGTCGGTGAACATTACTTCGCCGTAATATCTGTAGAAGGTAACGGTTGCGGTTCCGTGAGAGATACCCTTGAGCGCGCCGTTGTCGACCTTAACGATCGAAGGATCGGAGCTTTCCCAATCGGTCTTTGTGGGGATAGCGAAGGGGATATCCGTATAGATGGGAAGGTCGAAGAGGACCTGGTTGATGTCCACGTCTATGGAATCCTGAGTAAATTCGACCTTTGTCGGAGGATTGATCTCGGTGAGGTCGAGGTTGATGACGTAAGTCTTGTCGTTGCAAGCGTAGTCCACTACCGCGAACGCGACCTTTCCGTTTTTGATCTTGTCGTAGTAGTTGGTCATATCGAAGGTAAAGGTATATTCGCCGTTACCTCTTTCGGTCTGATAAGCGGGTGTGGGATAAGCTTCGAGAGGATTGGTGGTTGCGTATCCGTACTCGTTGCATTCCATAAGCTGACCTGCCATTATGTAATGGTTGTCGTAAACGGGAACGTCGAGATAGAGCTTACCGTCTTTTTCGTAAAGTCCGAGACCTTCTTCGAGAACGACGGGAGCTTCGTAGTCTGCGGTAACGTAGAATTCGAGAGAATTCTTTTCGGTGTTCTTTTCACCCGGGAAATCGAGTTCTGCGTCCACGCTGATACGGATTCTGGTGTTGGAGGGGATAGCTCCGAAGGGGATGTAATCGAATCCGGAGAAGTTATACTGATAGCCTCTGAGAGTCGGGTTTCCGCCGTTATTGGAGAAGCTCTTTCTTGCGGATAGGATCTGCGTCGTCTCGTAGATAACGTCGCCGGTATCCGCGTCTTCGAAGATCATATGCATCTTACCTGCGTTTCTGCGCATATAGACAGCGAGAACGTCGAGGGATTTTGCGTAGGATCTGCCGTAAACGTTTCCGCCGAAAGCCATCTTGTCCACGTTGTAAAGAGGAACTTCCACGCCGGGCTGAGTCTTATAGGAGTAATAACCGAGAGGATAATAACCGGTGCCGTATTCCGAACCGATGAAGCCCCAGCCGATAGTAGCCTGTTCGTCGTCATAGATGAAGGTATCGAAAATGGGAGCCTTCGTCCAGTCGCCGTAGAAGCCGAGGAAGGGAACGGAAAGGTTGGTGGTTTCTTCGTTTTCAAAGACGACGAAACCTTCCACGAAGTTGCCGTATTCGAACTGACCGAGGTACTCAATGTCGCTTTCGCTGAGGATAACGGTAACCTTTACGGAAACGGTTTCGCCTGCGGCTACGGTGATTTTGGAATCAGCGTGACCGTCGACTACGATTTCGGGATTGAGTCTGTAATCCTTGAGAGCGAACATAGCCCGTCCGTCGACTGCGGGAGCGCCGAGAGCTTCGCACATAACGATCGGGTTAACGACGTAAGTAAGCTCGGTTTCGCCGAAGTTGGTAACGTTCATTTCGAGGACGTAAACGCCGTTCATTTCGGGATCGTGTCCGAGTTCGATCTTGGGCATGGTCATATCGGGAACGGTTACGTAAGCGGTGGTTTTAACGAGATTTTCGATCGAAGCAAGACCTGCGCCCTGTTTTCTCGGGGAGTAAGGATTCTCGCCTTCCTGAATGATGATTTCCGCGGTATTCATAAGAAGTCTTCTTACCATAATACCTTTCTCGTAGGAACTGAGTTCGGGGAACTTTTCGTTGACGAACTGTCTTGCGAGCACGGCCTGACCGGAAACGTAAGGAGCAGCCATAGAGGTTCCGCTCATATAGTCGTATTTATTCGTGTCTGCCGAAACCACGGAGGAATAAATGTATCCGCCGAAGCCGGTGATTTCGGGTTTTATATTGAGAGTGGGCGTGGTTCCCCAGGAGGAGAAGTCGCTCATCTGATATCCGTAATCGGAATAATAGCTCTTATCGAAAACGAGAGTCTTGTTTTCTGCCGCAAGGAGTCTTTCGCCGTCGGCAAGTTTGATGAAGCAGCCGGGAATGACTTCGCCGGTCATCTGCATATTGATATAGTTGCCTTCAACGTTGTCGTAAACGATACAAGCAATCGCTCCGGCAGCTTTTGCGTTGATGAACTTTTCTTCGAAGCTTATGGTACCTCTCTGAACGAGAGCTATTCTTCCGGAAACGTCGAGTCCTTCGTAATCCTCGGGAGCGCCGACGTTGGGAACGGGAACGTAAGTGAGTTCCACTCTTTCGTTTTCGCCGAGAATATCGTTTATGAAGTTCTTTTCGGGAACTTCGTTATATTCGAGTTTGCCGTCGTTGAAGCCTATGTACTTAACGATGGTCTTATAGCTGTCGAGGGAAGCTACCGCGAAGCTCTGAGCGTAGGTCGAGGACGCGCCGATAACGCCGAATTCGACGTTGGAAGTGGGAACGCCGTCGTAGATACCGCCCTTGCCGAGGAAGTAATCGTTACCTGCCGCGACGGAGAGAACGAGACCTGCTTCTTCCGCAGCTTCGTAATAAGGAGCGAAATAACCTGCGTCGGTGAAACCTGCGCCCGAACCGAGGGACATATTTACTACGTCCGCGCCGAGAACGATACTATCGGAAATTGCCGCAAGTATATCCACGTCGTACGCGCCGTCGCCTCCGTCGCCGAAGACCTTAAGAACCGCGATCTGCGCGTTATAAGCCACACCCTTGAAGTCGGAACCGTTGTTGCCGGCAACTATACCCGCAACGTGAGTACCGTGGTCGAGACCGTACTGCTGAACGGCGAAGAGAGAAGGAGCAACTTCGGCGTCCACGTCGCAATAGTCGAAACCGAAAGGAACCTTTCCGTTCTTATAGAGGTCGTCCGCGGTAACGGTTTCAAGATACTCTATATCGTGCTCTTCGCCGTCGGCAATAAGCTTATAACCGTTTCTTGCGGTAAATTTATCCAGCCTGTTCTCTATATCTTCCTTGGAAATCTTCTGATTTTCGGGCATTACGGAGAAAGCTTCGTGATTTACCTGAAGACCGGTATCGATGACCGCGACGAGCATTCCGTCGCCGTTATAATCGCTGTTTGAAGCGGTGTTTACGGTCGCCTTGATTTCGGTTACGTCCTCTACGGAGGAGGGAAGAGCGTAAAATTCGGAAAGAGCGGCGTCGGAAACTACCGCTATACCTTCGATGGCTTTGAGCTGACCGTACTTAACCTTGACTGCGAGGCCGTTGAGAAGGGTGGTATAGGAATACTTTACGGTATAACCGATACCCTTAGCCGTCATCTGATCGAGAGCTTTTCTCTGGATTTCGAAGAGGCTTTCCTCGTGCCGTGCGCCCTCTTCGGTCTGAAGATAAGCGGAAACGCTCATATTTCTTTTCTGAGCCGCCGCAAGAACCGATTCTCCCTCGAGGGTGATTATTGCGTTGACTTCGTCGTTTTCCTCGAAGCACTTTACGCCTTCGTAGGAAACACCTTTAAGATATTGGTCGAAAAGACCCGTGATATCCGTTGCGTAAACGGCAGCCGATCCCTTATCGGGCGTTCCGTCTTCCGCCGACGCTGACGCATGAACCAACGCCACGGAACACAGAACCATAATCATAGCCGTTAAGATAATCAAATACTTTTTAGCTTTCATAGATTCTCCTTTTTGTATTCTCAAATAGTTGTGCGGTATTTCCGCCTTCGGGATTACTCCCATTTGCCGGTAAACCTGACCCTTTTTGAGACGAATCCGCGATTGCCTGTACGCTTTTGTCGCACCGAGTGCAGTATGCGTTTGCTTTTACCCGTAGTTCCTCTCCCGCCGCGAATCTTCATGCGCGAAACCCGCGGCTATATAACAGCCTTTCGGCAGTTATTACTCTTTCATCGCCTCCGCGGCGGAAATATCCTCCGGCTCTCCTCCGTCCGCGCTTCCCGCTCTTTTCAGCATATCGTTAAGCTCGTGGAGTCTGCGGTTGAGAATAATCAGTTCTTCTTCGGAGAATCTGTCCGTCAACACTTTCCTTGCTATTTCCGGAACGATTCTGTCGTTTTCCCTGAAGATTTCGAGTCCCGACTCGGTTATATGTATCATAATGAACCGCTTGTTGCTCGAAGAGAAGCATCTTTCTATATAACCCATTCCCTCGAGCGAAGTAAGAATCTTTGAAATATTGGATATTCCTGTCTTCGTCTTGAGGTCGCCGACGCAGAGGTCCCCGCCGTAATGCAGGGAAGATAGGGTTTTTCTTTCCGCGCTCGTAAGACGGGAAAGCCTCGTATCCTTCCTACCCAGACATTTATGGATAGGCTGCATCACGTTTTCTACTATATTCATCTGAACGAAGTCGAACTGTTCGCCCAGCTCGACGAAAAACTTGTCATCCATCACGCTACTCCTGCGTCGCTTTAGTTAAATAGTATAATCGGTTAAACTATCGAACCGATTATACATTTGATATCCTATCACAATAATTCTGCTATGTCAACTGTTTTCGGCAAACCTTTTTGTAAATTATTTCTTTACTTTTGTATAAAAGTCCGTGAAAATCCGTTGAAAATTCCGCTCATAAATTCATTGAAATCCCCGTCTCGGATTTCCGTACAAAAACTCCTCTCCTTCCCGAAATTCCTTCCGCAAATTCTCCCCTCCCGATAAAAAAACGACCTCTTTTCCGAGGCCGTTCCCTTCATAAATTATTAAATCCCTTGATTTTGCGCGTAAATCCTCCGATTCCTGCGGAAAAATCATTCCGCCGCTTTTTTGGCGTTGACTTTCGCGAAGAATTTCTCGCTGTTGATGATAAATCTCTCGTGCGTACCCTCTCCGATGAGTCCGGTTTCGTCGTAAGCCTTGACGTTGAAGAGAAGTCTTCTTCCGTCCACTTCCGTGAGAATGCTCTCGCAGTAGACCTTCATTCCAATCGGAGTAGCCGCGAGGTGTCTGATATTTACGGCTGTTCCTACCGTTCCGCAGCCCTCGTCGAGATAAAGAGCGACGCTCTGACTTGCGCAGCCCTCCATAAGAGCGATCATCGCGGGCGTTGCGTAAACGTCGAGCAATCCGCTTCCGAGGGTTTTCGCGCTTTCTTTCTGTGTAACCACGGTTTCGATTCTTCCTCTGATACCCGTTTCCATAATCTTTATCCTTTCCTTATAATATAGTCTTTCCCACGGAGCGACCTTTTCGTCCCGATTAGTCCGAATCTCCGATTAGCCTCGATTCCTTCCGAATCGGAAAACCTCCGTCGATTCTTATCTTATTCGTAATCGAAAGTCTTCGTCAATCGGGATTATCGGTTAATCCTGATTTCCCGGTCAATCCGTATCCTTCGGAATTTTAACAGAAAAAGCTTTTTCCGTCAACCTTATGAAGCTTAAATGCGAAACTTTCTTCACAAAAATCGATAATTCGCACCCTCTCATAAATAAAGGATTCATCGCCCCTTATAAAACCGAATTCCTATCTCTCTTAAAACCTGATTTCCTCTCCGCCGAAAATCAATCGATTCCTCTCCGCCTGAAATCAGACGATTTCCTTCGTTTTTCCGAAGCGATTGCGGATATTTCTTACCGACGAGGCTTTTCTTCCGAGGAGAGAATTCATTTCTCTCTCGACGTTTCCGTATTTTCCGCCCGTGAAGTGTACGATTATGTAGTTTGCCTCTTTGACTTTATCCTTTTCCATTCTGCAAAAGGTTCTGACGGGTGCGGACAGTCCGAATACCCATACGGGCGTAACTATCGTTACGATTTCGTAGGAAGAAACGTTCGGCCAGGTAAATTCTACGGGCATTTCCCAGCGATGGATTCCGAATCTTCCGCACCACCAGAATCCGAGAGTTCCCTCCGTTCTTTCCGCCGCAACTATCTCGTAAATATCCGCTCCCGTGCGGTCGGCCTCCTCGTAGGCGATTTTTTTCGTATATCCCATACGCGAGAAAAAAACCACGAGTCTCGTTTTTTCCGTACCTATATTCTTATAATCCGAAGGCTCGAACCGGAAATTCTCCTGTCTGCGGAAAATCAGAGCCGCGACCGCGGTTGCCGACTGCGTGAATCCGAAGATAAAGTAAAGTACGGATATAAGAACTCCTCCCCACAGATAAAACTGAATACAAATCCAGAGCATAAGGGTTATTCCGAAGACGACCGAGCATACGACGCCCGATTTTTTCCTTGCGATAAGCAGTACCGCCGCCGTGAGATTGGTCAGTCCGTTTACGACGAGGAGCATCGTTCCCGAAAAGAGCAAATCCTTAAAAAGCACGTCCGCAAAGGGCAGGACCTGAAAATAAATAAGGAATGCGTCCATTCCGAAACGTTTTCCGGTCTTGTCGATAAACATACACGCGCTTCCGAAAACCGCGCCTGTTCCGATAAAAAACGCCCAGAATACGAGCGCTTTTCTTGTTTTTTCATATCTCGATGCGCTTCGGTTCTTACGCGAAGCCGATTTTCTTTCCATATCCGTATTTATCCCTTGTCAGTTATCCGTCCCGTATCCATTTCTGCCCTCGTCCGTATCCGCCCCTCGTCCGTTCCGTCCGTAAATCCGCGAGTCTTTCCTCTCGTCAAGTCCGCTTGTTATATAACGCTCGTTATTATAAGTCGCCCTTTCCGTTTTGTCAAGTAATTTACGAAAAAACCCGTAAAAAACTCTCTTTTTCCCCTTGTCGGTTTCAGGCTTTTTTCTTATTTTTGCGGATACCTACGGGACAGCCCCATTTTTTGAGCTGTTTTATATAGAGCGCGAATCCTATGGCTCCCGACACGGTCTCGGCTACGGGAAAGGCTATCCAAGTATAATCCAGACCTATCCGCGAGAGCAGCCGGAAGACGGGTACGAGGCAGAATATCTGTCGGGTAAGTGAAAGCATCATACTCGTAACTCCCCTTCCTATCGCCTGAAAGAACACGGGCATAGTCAGCGAAAACACCGCGCACAGGAAGCTGCTTCCGATAATGGGAAAGGCGTTTTTGCCGATAGCGATGACCGTTTCCGAGTTTGAAAACACCCTCATAAGCGTTTCGGGCATAAATATAAAGCAAGCCATTCCTATCGACATAACCGACAGGGAAACGACGAAGGTCGCTTTCATCGTGTCGTGGCAGCGCTCGTAATTTTCCCTTGCGTAATTGAAGCTCAGAAGCGGAACTATGCAGGTCTGAAGCCCGAAGAGCGGAATGAAGAAGAAGCTCTGCGCCTTATAGTACAGTCCGAGAACGGTTACCGCCGCGTCGGAAAAACGCGCGAGGATCATATTGAGCGCGACTATGTATACGGTATACAGAGCCTGCATAATTATCGACGAATATCCGTAATAATATATCTTCTTTATATAATGTCCGATTTCGCGGATTTTCGGAGGTTTTTCGAAGCCCTTTATTCCGACGATTACCGCCGAAACTATCTGACCTATGACCGTCGCGTAAGCCGCTCCCGCTATGCCCATCTCGGGGAAAGGTCCTATTCCGAAGATAAGAAGCGGGTCGAGCACGCAATTTATGACCGCTCCCGTAACCTGAGCGATCATCGGGAGCTTCATATTTCCTCTTGCCTGATGAACCTTCGTCCAGTTGCTTTCGAGGAAGGTTCCGAGGCTTCCGATACAAACGATGAGTCCGTAAACTCTCGCGTTTTCGATAGCCTGAGGTTCGGTCGCGGAGGTTTTTATGTACGGGACCATTATGAGCGACGAAACGAGAGCGAATACCGCCCAGGAAATCACTGCGAGGAGGGTCCCCGTACCTGCTGCGGCTTTTGCTTTGAGCGAATCGCCCTGCGCGTATTTTCTCGCCATATAGGTATTGACGCCCACGCCCGTACCGACGGCAAGCGCGACTATGATGAGCTGAATAGGAAAAATGACCGTAACCGCGGTGAGCGCGTCGTCCGAATATCTTCCGACGAAGAAGCTGTCCACGATGTTATAGAGAGCCTGAATAAGCTGCGCGAGCATAACGGGCGGGGTTATTTTCCATAAGACCTTGCTTATGCGCTCGGAGCCGAACAATTCCTGATCCGAAACAACCTTTTTCATTGCATTTCTCCTCCGAAAATAATGCAACGGTGATTATAGCCGAGTTCGCGGAAAAAGTCAACGGAAAAACGAAAGACTCCGAAAGCTCTCGGAGTCCGTTTTTGTTCTGTAATCTTTATATCGTTTCTACTCGTAAAATTTCTACTCGTAATATTCTTAAGGATTCTCCGTTTCCGAAGGCGCGACGAAAAGCTCCTTTGCCGGCGTCGTATAAACCGCGACTTTTTCGCCGACGACCTGAACGTTTATGAAGTCCCTGAGAACGGCAAGAAGTCCGCGGATTTCGTCGGGAACGTTATATTCCTTCATCGCGTCGAGCGCCTCAGTGAAGTCGCCCGAAAGAATCTCGCTGATTTTCTCGGCGGCGGCAACCGCAGCCTCGGGCGTTTCGTATTCGAGGAGCGCGGCCATTTCGAGGCTGGCGAGCCTTTCGGGATTTTCGGCGATTTTTTCGTCGAAAGTTTCCTTCGACGGGACAGCGCAAAGCACGGATTCGGGTTTCAGCGACGAATCCAGCCCGTATTTTTCGAAAAATTCGTCCGGAATGTCGTCTTTTCCGAAGGTTTTGGCGTCGAGAGCGGCGTTTTTCATCGCTTCGAGGGTTTTTTCCGAGTCGATTTCCGTGACGGAAAGGGCCTCTTTCCCGTAACCGAGAGCCTCGAGCGCCTTTTTAATCGCCATATTCCAGTCCTCCGCCGTGCAACCGACAAAAATTGCCGCAACCAGCACAAGAATCATAACAGTCAACATTAATTTTTTCATTTTTAACCTCGTAATTCAATATTCATTCTTCCGAATCGTTACTCCTTTTATCAAACGCACGTTAATTCTTCGTTAATTACACTCTGTTTTCGTGCATTTAATACTTATTTTCTCTTGTGATAATCACAAATTCCTTTGTTTTTCCATAATTTTCACCGATTCCCGAAGAGTTTTCGGCTTGAATTTTATCGTTTTTTCGGAAGAAATTCGCTTACTCCGCGTTCCGAAAGTCTTGCCGCAAAGTCGGTTTCGGGCGTCTCCGAATACGTCGCTCCGAGCGTAATAAAGGCTTTGTTAAGGTATTTTTTCGCTTCCGAGAGGTCGTCGTCGTTCCTTATTCTGAGATACGCCGCGAAAGGCAGGTTTGTCTTTTTCGTGGCGTCTGTGAATCCGTCCGTCGGCGGGAATTCCTCGTCTTTCCCGACGAACAACCTGACCGCGCCGCTGTCCACGTCCATCATAAATCTCGGTTTTTCGTTAAAAATGAAAATTTCACATTCTTTCATCATTAAACAAATCGCGCTACCGTTCATTAAAACGCTCTTTATTGCGTTATAACGCCTTTTCGCGCCATCCTGGAGCCTCAAAATCCTGTACGGATGAAGCTCTCCGCCGCTGAAAATGCTCTCTTTTACGGGTTTTTCGGGCGCTTTTTTCGTCTCCGGAATTTTCTCGCGGATTTCCTCTCTCTCTTTCTTTTCTTCGAGTTTTTTCTCCTCGTTTTTCTCCGTTTTTTCTTCTTTTTTTAACTCTACATTCTCCGATTCTTCACCGACTTTTCCGATAACATCCTCTTTTTCACTCGATTTTCTATCTTTCTCCTCGGAGTTTTCAATTTCTTTCTCGAAATTTTCAACTTTCTCCTCGGATTTTTCTTCTTTTTTCTCGGAAATTTCAGTTTCCTTTTCGGTTTTTTTCTTCGGATTTTCTGTTTTCTTACCCGATTTTTTCTCTTTCTCTGAGGAATTTCCGCCCGCGGGCGAAACGATTATCTCCTCGATTTCGGGTTCGGCTGCGACCGGATTTCTCACCGTTTTCTTTTTTTCGGCTTTTTTCTCGGTCTTTTTCACCTCATTTTCGTCTTCCGGACTCGTTTTCTTCTCGATTTTAACTTCATTTTCTCCCGAAATCTCCTCTTTTCGCGATTTCGGAAGGCGATTTTTCCGCTTTTCGGAAGAATCATCGGCTTGCTCGGAATTTTCCGCGGCTGCGTCCGCCCGCCGTTTTTTTCTCGCGGCGATGCTCTCGCTCAAGCTTTCGTCTTCATCGACACCCGTCTGTTTTCTGCCCCTCATAAGCTCCCCCTACGGCGACCGCCGTGTTTATTCTTGATTTTGCGTCGTTTTTTCCTCGTATTTTTTGACCGCGCGCCGCAAAGTCTCCCTTCCGACGCCCATTTCCTTGCTGATAAACAATATGGACATACCCGTCCTTCTGCTCAGCTCGGAAGCGAACGCGCCCATTTTCTCCTTATCTTCGGCAACCTCCGCGTAATTCCTGACGTTATATTTGACCGCAAGATCGTCGAGGACGTAGTTGAAATCCTCCTTTACGACGAAGCTGTGAACGTCTATCCAGTGATAAAGCGGATAAGCGTCGCCCTGACTTTCCACGTATTCCCCGAGATTCTGAAGATTTACTCCCAATTCCTCCGCGAAGCCCGAAAGTTTCGGTTCTCCGCCCATAACTCTCTTATATCCCGAATAAGGATAGGTTTTCGCCGAAAATCGCGGATTCTCGAATATGGGATTGGAATGAATGAAGGCCATACAACCCGCGGCTTCTCTTGCGCCGGTAAGCGGCTGGCTCTTGAATCTCGAGCGAAAGACGTATCCGTTCCTTCTCTTGTACTTATTGAACTGCAAAGCGAACGCCGTGTTGATTTTCTTCATAGCCTCGGCTACGGGCTTTATTCCTCCTTCGGAATAAAACGCGATGTGCGCGTGATTTTCCATTATGCTGTAAGTCAGGAGAAGGATATTCCCTTCGTTTTTCAGAAGAAGCTCGGTATAATACGCCTTCATCTTATGTTCGTTGAATATCTTCAGCTCGTCGATACCCGAAACGAGTATATGAAAATACTTTCCCTCCAGCGTTTCTCTCGCAACTCTCGCCATATCCTTCGTTCTCCCTTCTTCCTCTCGCATTCCGCGGGCGTCCCGAATTCGGGATTCTCCCTCTGTCCGAAATTCTCCGTCGCTTTGGATTCTCTGTCTGCTTTGGATTCTCCGTCCCCAAAGCAATTTCATTCCCCCGCGTGCCGTTTATTATACCACACCGCTCGGAATTAGTCAAATTCTTTCGGCATTTTCCCCCGTCCCCTTTGCAATTCTTTTTCGATTCGACAAAAAGTCCGGAAATTCCCTCTTTTCCGACGATTTTCGTATAAATCCGACGAAAAATCTCAAAAAACGCGTATCGATTTAGCTTAAAAAAGCAAAAAATATCCGAAAAGACCGTTCCTACGGTTGACAAAAAGAAAAAGATACTGTATAATTCCTACTGATTTGATAGGAATTAACCCGAGGTTCTGTATGAAGCTTTCGACCAAGGCGAGATACGGGATTTACGCTGCCGTATCTTTGGGTAAAAAATATGACGAGGGATTCGTCAACGTTTCGGAAATCGGCGCTGACATAGCCGTTTCCGACGGTTATCTCGAGCATATTTTCGCTATGCTGAAAAAAGCCGGCATCGTGGAAGCTCAGAGAGGCGCTTACGGCGGATACAGGCTTTCGCGCGATCCCTCTTTGATTACTACCGGCGAGATTCTCCGCGCGGTCGAAGACAATCTCGAAATCGTGGATTGTCTTAGCGGGAAATGTACTCAGCGAGGCTCCTGCGTCGCTCATACGCTCTGGAACAACCTCTACCGCAAGATGAACGAGTATCTCGATTCGGTTACGCTGCGTCAGCTTATCGACGAGAACGACAATCTGACGGCTGAAATGCACTGTCGGAGCGACGAGTAACTCTTATGCGTCGATTATTTTACATCTTTTAAAGAGGTGGATATAAAATGAAGGTTTATTTGGATTATGCGGCGACCACGCCGCTGGATAAAGACGTACTGGACGCTATGCTTCCGTATATGACGGAATACTTTGCGAACAGTCATTCTCAACACAGCTTTGCGCGTCCCTGCGCGGAAGCCGTGGACAAGGCAAGGAAACAGGTTGCGGCTGCGATTAACGCCGCTCCCAACGAAATATATTTCACAGGAAGCGGAAGCGAAGCCGATAACTGGGCTCTCAAAGGAGTTGCCGCCGCCCGCAGTCATAAGGGAAAACACATAATAATTTCCCCTCTCGAACACGCCGCTATCCGCAATACCGCCCTCTGGCTCAAATCTCAGGGCTTCGAGATTACCGAACTTAAAGTCGATAATTACGGCGTAGTCGATCTGGAGGATTTAGAGAAGTCCATTCGCGAAGATACGATTCTCGTTTCGGTTATGTACGCGAATAACGAGGTCGGAACCATCGAACCCGTTAAGGAAATTGCGGAAATTGCCCATAAACACGGCGTTCTCGTCCATTCCGACTGCGTTCAGGCTATGGGAGCGATTCCCGTCGACGTCAAGGCTCTGGGAGCCGATATGATTTCGATTTCGGCTCATAAATTCAACGGTCCCAAGGGTATAGGCGCGCTCTACGTAAGGAACGGGCTCCATATCGAAAGGCTTATCCACGGCGGCGGTCAGGAACGTTCTATGCGCGGCGGAACCTCCAATACTCCCGCGATAGTCGGTATGGGCTACGCGATAGAGAAGGCCGTAAAAATCAGAGAAGAACACGCTAAACACTGTATAGCTCTCCGAGATCATCTCATCGAAAGGATCGAAAAGGAGATCCCCTACGTAAGGCTCAACGGTCACAGAACCCAAAGACTCCCCAATAACGTCAACTTCTCCTTTGAATATATCGAAGGCGAAAGCATTCTTATGGGGCTTGACCTCAACGGTATCGCCGTCAGCAGCGGTTCCGCCTGTTCGAGCGGCTCTCTCGAACCCTCGCACGTACTTCTGTCGATAGGCGTGCCTATTGAAATCGCGCACGGCTCGATAAGATTCACGGTCGGCAACGAAACGACTATGGAACAGATAGATTATACGGTTGACACGCTTAAAACGGTCGTTGCGCGCCTGAGAGCGATGTCGCCCCTCTTCAACCTCAAATCGGGCGACGTAAGCTTCGTCTGATTCGAAGCGTAGAATTCGAAGAAATAGATTCCGTTTGATTCAGGAAACACGAGTACCGTCTGATTCAAAGATATGAATTCCGTTTAGAAAATTTCACGAAGAGATTCAATATCCGCGAAAAGCTTCGGACGACTCAAACCGCCAAAATCGCAAGCAATACAAATCGGGAGATGTAAGTTATGTATAACGAGAAAGTAATAAAAGCATTCAGCAATCCTCAGAACGTCGGCGAAATCGAGAATCCCTCGGGTATCGGCACGGTCGGTAACGCAACCTGCGGCGATATTATGCAGATCACTCTCAAAATCGAAGACGACGTAATAAAAGACGCGAAATTCAAGACTTTCGGCTGCGCGGCTGCGGTCGCGACGAGCTCCACCGCCACCTCGATGATCATCGGTAAGACCGTCGAAGAGGCCGAAAAGCTCACGAACGCCGAGGTCGTCAACAAGCTGGACGGACTTCCGCCGCAGAAGATGCACTGCTCGGTGCTTGCGGAGGAGGCAATCCACGCGGCGATCGAAGATTACCGCAAAAAGCAGGCAGAAAACAAATAACCGTCGCTTTTTGAGCGAAATTCAATCACTTATCGATTAACAATCGGTCATCATTCAGTCAAAAAAGCTTTTGCCGAGGCGAAACGCAGATACCGCCGAGCGCAGATAGTGTATTTTTCAACAATAAAACTCCTAACTCTGAAAGCGCATCGCCACGAGCGGTGCGTTTTCTTTTTGACGAAAAAACGGCTCGAAAAACGGGGTGAAAGGACAAAAAATCACTATTTTTCGATGAACTCACCGTTAAATCAATGTTAAATGATGTGTTTAAAAATAAACGGCATAATCTTTTCGGTTTATTTGTAATTCGAGCGTTTTTCGTCGGAAATCGCCCCTTCCGAGCCTCTCGGAGGCCTCTGCCGTGAAAATATAAAATATGAATTTATCCCGTAACTAAAGGCTTTTTGAACCTTGAGCCAATGTGAAAAATAATTTCACAATCTCTCGAAAATTAAAATATCGAACATTTTTCGGTGAAAGAATATAAAAATTCGGGCGTTCTTTCGGTGAAATTAATGTGAAAACACTGACCGACAAAAAAACGCCCGACATCGATAAATCCGATATTTTGCCCGTAACTAAAGGCTTTTATTTGATAATCCAATCGCCGTCATGGAAGAGCTGAACTTCCGTTCCGTCCTTCTGAACGCCGTAAATTTCCATATCGGGTGTTCCGATCATGAAATCTACGTGAATAAGGCTTTCGTTGAGGTGAAGTCTTTCTCTCTTTTCGCTCGTCATATCTGCGGAGTCGGTGGAATTCGTGGGATACGCCGCCCCAATAGCGAGATGACAACTTGCATTTTCATCAAAAAGTGTATTATAGAAAAGAATTCCCTGTTCCGCTATCGGCGACCTCTTTCCGATAAGGGCGATCTCGCCGATATGGTGGCTTCCTTCGTCGGTCTCGATACATTCCTTGAGGGTGTCGTAACCGACCTCCGCCGAGTAATCCGTGATCCTTCCGTCCTTGAAGGTGATGCTGAACTTGTCGATGATGTTGCCGTTATGACAGAGCGGAAGAGCGTTTACGAGGGTTCCGTTGACGTTGTACTTGTCGGGAGCGGTGAATACCTCTTCCGTGGGCATATTTGCCGTGAAATCGATTCCGTCCTGCGCCTTTTCGCCGGCGGCAATCCAGATATGCGTGGGGATAAGACCGACTCTGAGGTCCGTTCCTCTGCCGTTAACCATATGTATATGGTCGAAGTGATGCTCGTTGAGGAAGTCGGCTCTTCTCGAAAGTCTTGCGATATGTTCTTCCCACGCCTTGACGGGATCTTCTTCGTTAAGTCTCATAGCCTTGATGATGCCGTTCCAGAGTTTATCCACGGCGTCCTCGGCGTCCTTTGCGTCGGGGAAAATCTTCTTTGCCCATTTTACGGTGGGGAGAGAAACGATGGTCCATCTGCAAAGATTGGAGCTTCTCGAATCACCGCTGAACTTGAGCGCTTTGATTCTTGCCATCTGAGCCGCCTTGACCTTGTTTGCGTCGAGTCCTGCGTAAAGCTCGGGATCGGCTGCGGAAACGAAAAGGAACGCCACTCTGTTGTCCACTTCGTAATGAGCCTGCTCGACGACGAAGGGCTTGATATCCTGAAGCTCGGAAAGCTCCTGATACTGCATATTCATTCTCGTTATAGCGTCGTCCGCCCATTTGATCCAGACGCGCTTAGCTCCCGCTTCGTAAGCGGATTTCGTTACCATACGGGCAAATTCCGCGCACTCTACGGGAATGCTGACTACCAGCTCCTGACCTTTCTGCAAATTGACGCCAACCTTAACGGCAAGCTCTGCGTAATTTTCCAACTGTTTTTGTGTTATCATATTTTCCTCCATATATGCTGTCCGGAAAAAAGGAAAAGTCCGCGGCAAGAATCGCAGAGCCTTCTCCTTTAACCGAGAAAAGCGGAAGCAGAGCCTCCGCTTGATTCGTTTTATTTTTCTTCGTATTTAAGAACGGGCTGACGAGCCGCCTTAACCTCGTCCACTCGCTTTATATACGTGGTATGAGGCGCGCTGTGAAGACTTTCGGGATCCGAATGAGCCTTTTCCATTATGCCGCCCATAACCTCCGCGCACTCCTCGAGAGTCTCGACGCTTTCGGTTTCGGTAGGTTCGAACATAAAAGCTTCGTGGACGATGAGCGGGAAGTACATTGTCGGCGGATGAATTCCGTGGTCGAGCATAGCCTTCGCAAAATCCAGAGCCGAACAGTCGGTTTCGTGCTTTACTCCTTCGAGCGACAGAACGAATTCGTGCATACAGATTCTGTCGACGGCGGGAACGTATCCCTTCTTCTTCATAAGAGCAAGCAGGTAGTTCGCGTTAAGAACTGCCTTTCTCGCAGCGTCTTTGATTCCCTCCGCTCCGAGCGTAACGATATAGGTATATGCCTTCAGAGCGACGAGGAAGTTGCCGTAGAAGCTCTTGACTCTGCCTATGCTGAGTTTCTCGTTGTAGCCTTCGGGCTTGTTTCCGAATACGCCGACGGGAAGGAAGGACGCGAGGTCTTTCTTGCAGGCAACGGGACCGGAACCGGGACCGCCGCCGCCGTGAGGCGTCGAAAAGGTCTTGTGAAGGTTGAGGTGCATTACGTCGAAGCCCATATCACCCGGACGGCAGATTCCCATAACCGCGTTGAGGTTGGCTCCGTCGTAGTAGCAAAGACCGCCCGCATTGTGGACAATCTTCGTAATCTCGAGAATGTTCCTGTCGAAAAGACCGAGCGTATTGGGATTGGTGAGCATAAGACCGGCGGTTTCTTCGTCGGCAAGCTTTTTAAGCTCCTCTATATCCACTCCGCCTTCGGCGTTGCTGGGGACGGAAACGACCGTGAAGCCGCACATATTCGCGCTTGCGGGATTGGTTCCGTGCGCGCTGTCGGGAACGAGAATCTTCTTTCTTTGATTTTCGCCTCTATGCTCGAAATAAGCCTTTATGAGCTGCATTCCGGTGAATTCGCCGTGCGCTCCGGCAGCGGGCTGAAGAGTAATCGCGTCCATACCCGTGATTTCGCAGAGCTTGACCGAAAGGTCGTCGAGGACCTCCGTACAGCCCTTGACGGTTTCCTTGCTCTGGAGGGGATGGATACCCGTGAAGCCGTCGAGAGCGGCTACGCGTTCGTTGAGCTTGGGATTGTACTTCATCGTACAGCTTCCGAGCGGATAAAATCCGGTGTCCACGCCGTGAGCGTGGGTGCTGAGCTCGGTAAAATGTCTTACCACGTCTATTTCGGCAAGCTCGGGAAGAGCGAGTTTATCTCTCGTCTGAGCTTTAAGAGTATATTTTCTGATTCCGGCTGCGGGCAGCTCTACGCACTTGCGTCCCGTAACCGAACGTTCAAAGGATAATTTCATCTTACATACCCTCCGCAATACTTATGACTTTATCGAGAGCTTCTTTGGACGCCTTCTCGGTTACGCACCAGAGTATTTCGTTCTTATTGAGCTTAAGACCGCCGAGAATTCCTTCCTTGGCAAGCAATTTGTTGAACTTGTTTACGTCAAGCTCGGTCCTTACCACGAATTCGTCGAAAAATTCGCCCTTATAGACTCTTTCGAACTTACCCGTTTTAACAAGCCCGTTCATAAGATAATGAGCCTTGGTCGCGCACTGCTCCGCGGCTTCCGCGAAGGTCGAACCCATCGCCGTAAGATAAATCGTCGCCGTGAGAGCGCAGAGAGCTTCGTTGCTGCAGACGCTGCTGGTGGCTTTTTCGCGTCTTATATGTTGTTCTCTCGCCTGCATCGTAAGTACGAAGGCGCGTTTTCCGTCGTGATCGGTGGTTTCGCCCACGATTCTGCCGGGAAGTCTTCTTACCATTTCCTTACGGCAGGTCATTATTCCGAGATAAGGACCGCCGAAAGAAAGAGGCATTCCGAGACTCTGACCTTCGCCTATCGCTACGTCCGCGCCGCAGTCGTAAGGAGTCTTTAAAAGAGCGGCGGCAAAGGGTGAGAAAATGTAAACCATCTTCGCCTTGACCGCGTGAGCCGCTTCCGCAACCGCGTCCATATCTTCGATAAGACCGAGATAGTTGGGACACTGAGCGAATACCGCGGCGTAGGAGTCGTCAAGCATTTCCCTGGCTTTTTCGAGGTCGCAGAGACCGCCCACCGAGCCTACCCTGACTATTTCGACGCCCGAAGCGTGAGCGTAAGAACCCATCGTTTCGAGAATCTGAGGATTGATTTCGCCGAGCACCATCACTTTCTTCTTCTTGTCGCAGCACATAGTAACCGCTTCGCCCGCGGCACTCGTTACGTCGTAGAGAGAGGCGTTGGAGACGTCCATTCCCGTAAGACGGCACATAAGCGTCTGGTATTCGAAAATGCTCTGAAGGATACCCTGAGAAATCTCCGCCTGATAGGGAGTGTAAGCCGTCACGAATTCCTCTCTCGAAGCGAGAGCCGTAACTACCGGCGGAATATAGTGATCGTATGCGCCCGCGCCGCGAAGAACCGTATCGAAACGCACGTTCTTGTCCGCAAGGACTTTAAGCTTATCGTAAGCTTCGAACTGAGTCAGTCCTTCGCCTATGGCAAGCTTTTTGGCTTTAATCTTTCTGGGAACGTCGGCAAACAATCCGTCTATGTCGGATACGCCGATGGTTTCCAGCATCTTTTTTACGTCCGCTTCCGTATGCGGAGTATAAACTGCCATATATTAACCTCCGTTCAATAAGGCTTCCCCCGAATAAAAAACGGGGAAAGCTCAGAAGATGAATTATTCTTATTTAATGAAAGCGGCGTATTCTTCTTCGGTCATAAGGTCGTCCGCAAGCCCCTTGACTTCGACTTCTACTATCCACGCGTTCATAGCGTCTTCGTTGATCTTTTCGGGAGCGTTTTCGAGTTCGTCGTTGACCGCGACTACGGTACCGCAGCAGGGACTGAGAACTTCGCTTACGGCTTTGACCGATTCTACGTCCGTGAAAGCTTCGCCGCATTTGACTTCGCTTCCGACTTCCGGAAGATTGACGTAAACGAGATCGCCGAGTTCTTTCTGAGCGTAATCGGTAAGACCGATTTTTGCTTTATTGCCTTCAACGTTAATCCATTCGTGGCTCTTGGAATATTTGATCATAATAAATAGTCTCCTTTGATTGTATATTCGATTTTAGTGTTTTATCTGTTATTTAGTCCTCTTATAAAAAGGCATCTTGACGATTTCGGCTTTGAGTCTCTTTCCTCTTACGTCGATATCGACCGTTTCGCCTTCGAAATCCTTGGCTATCCTTACCATAGCTATGGCGCAGCCGAGAGTCGGAGATTTCGTACCCGTGGTAACGAATCCGATTTCTCTGTCTCCGTCGTAAACGACGCAATGCTCGCGGGCTATACCCTTGTCGATAAGCTTGACGCCCTTTCTCTTGAATTTCGGAGCGTTGTCGAGAAGAGCCTGTTTGCCGATGAAGTTCTCCTTGTCCATTTTGACGAACATTCCCAGAGCAAGCTCGTTGGCTCTGTAATCCTCGTTAAGCTCGTGACCGTAGAGAGGAAGGCAGGCTTCGAATCTCAGAGTGTCGCGGCAACCTAAACCGCAGAGCTGAAGCTCGAATTCCTTACCCGCTTCCACGATAGCTTCGAATACGTCGGAGATGTCTTCGGCCTTCGTATAAATCTCGAAACCGAATTCTCCCGTATAACCCGTCTGGGAGATAAGAGCGTCTTTTCCCGCAATCTTACCCGTAACGAAGGTGTAATACTTCTCGGGAATGTCCTTGGTGAGCTTCTCGAGAACCTTCTGCGAATTAGGTCCCTGAAGAGCGACCTGTCCGACCTTATCGGCGATATTCCTGAAAACGCATTCGCCGATCATATGGGCTTCGATCCAAGCGGCGTCCTTGTCGCAGTTGCTTGCGTTGACGACGAGGAAGAACTTTGTTTCGCTCATTCTGTAAACGAGGAGATCGTCCACGACTCCGCCGTTTTCGTTGAGCATAAGAGTATAACGGACGTGTCCGTCGGTCATCGGAGCGATATCGTTGCTTACGAGATTGTTGACGCACTTCATAGCGTCCTTGCCCTCGATAATGAATTCGCCCATATGAGAAACGTCGAACATACCTACGTTGTTTCTGACCGCGTTATGTTCGGCGATAATGCCGGCTTCGTACTGTACCGGAAGAAGATAACCCGCGAATTCGACTATCTTTCCGCCGTGTTTTACGTGATTTTCATACAAAGGTGTTTTTTTGACTTCCATATTGCATTCTCCGAAAGATTTATTATTGCCTGTTAAGCAAATCATTCAAAAGTAATAATAAAACTTTAACCGATTTTTGTCAAACGCTTTAAAGGTCTTATGCGTATTTTTTTAATCAATACGCTAAAGCCTTTGAAAAAAGCGCCGAAAAACTGCTCCTTTCGCAACGAATCCGAGCCTTTTACGGCAAAAAACGCCCCATCCGCAAAACGCGGACAGAGCGTCGGAATTACTTTATTTCGTCCGGGTACGGTTTTCGAGCCGAAGCTTTTCGAGGACGCCCGTCTTCTTCAGAACGAGTACCACGAGTACCGCGAGAACGACCGAGAACAATCCCTGAAAGAGATTCCAGACGATTGCGGGAGCGGCTACGGCTATTCCGAAGAGAATCCATTCGTAGACGAAGTATCCCGCGACCATAACGATTTCGCCCGCTACGCAGCCTATACCGAATCTTATCGCGCCCGTACCCTTTCTTATTATCAGAAAAGCGATAAGAGCCACGAGAGCCTTGATTACGAGAGTAGCCGGAGCGTACTGGAAAGCACCGAGTATAATATCCGCAAGCATAGAACCTATTCTCGCGGAAATTATCGCGTACTTACCGATGAGGACTACGAAAATAAGTATCATAGCGTCGCCCAGATGTACGTAACCGCTCTGCGTCCCCGGGACGGGAATGGACGGAAACATCGTCAGTACGGCTATGAGAGCCGCGCCTATCGCGCTGTAAATGATTTTTCTCGTGGTGTCGGACATATTGACCTCCTCTCACGCAATTCGCGTGAAATCGTATATTTTTGCCTTTCGGCTTTAAATCTTAATTCCGTATCCGCATTTGCTTTATCGAATCCCGATTCCGTATTATCGTTCGCTTTATCGGACGGGTATCCGCATTTGCGGCGGAATAAAATTTCTCGTTACGGCAGTGTCGGACTCGATTCCCGCGGCAAAACCGTATCCGCTGACTTGCGGCAGAGTCGGAGTTACTTGCTGCTTGCGGCAAGGTCGGAGTTACTTAATGCTTGCGGCAAAGTCGGCGGCGGCTTTTCTCAGGAATCGGTCGGCGGTCGCGCCTTCTCCGACAAAAGCCTCCGTTTTCATAACCGAGGCGGACTTAAAGGGAATACCGAAGTTATCCGCAACTCCCTTGGCGAAACGGTCGGCTTTGAGATTCCTGTTTCCGCAGGCAAGCACGGCTCTGATTTCGTTTTCGCCGAGGATTTCGACGCCGCGGATAAAACTCCGCACGTCTTTCGTTACCGATTCGCCCTTCTCCGTATAGGTTATCGGAAAGCTTTCGGCGGAGAGAATCGCTTCCGCGTCGATTTTCCCGATGTTCTCAGCCTTAATCGAATACTCCGCCCATTTTATCTCCGCGGCTAAGTTGGGATTCCTGCCCGTTACGAAAAACTCGCGGCAGACTATTCCTTCGGGACAGACTTCGTTCAGCCTTTCCGTCGTCATATCCTCATTCTCCGCGGCAACGGAAACGTATTCGCAGAGGCTCTCCGCGCCGAGCGACAATGGCGGCGAAAAGAAAAGCAGCATATGCGGATTAAAGCCCTTGGAATACTCGGTTTTAAGTCCCGAACGCCTTATGAGCCTGTTCATTACGCGAAGAAGGTCGATATGCGAAACCATAGACGCGGGGAAAACCTTGGAATACTTTATCGTCAGCATTTCCGTCCCTCCTTTTCTTCGCTTTCGGTTTTTGCGGAACTCAATCCGACTTCGGAAGCCGCGGATTCTTTCGGGTTTGTACAAGATTCGGATTCGTCCTTTCCGTCGGACTTCCTTTTCCCGAATTCGCTTTGGCTCTTTCTCTGCGGGAAACTCCTGCATTTTATTCCGCAGGCACTGCACCTGACTATGCACGAGGGCGTGGTCGCCGATTCGTAAGCCTTGTTCCTCTCTGAAAGCAGAAAATCCCGCGTAACGCCTACGTCTATGAAGTCCCAGAATTCCCCGTCGTCGGGATTTCTCGCTTCGGTCATCTTCCACGGATCGAGACCTTTCTCCGCGAGAGCGTCCACGTAAGCACGATAATTGAACAGATCCGCCCAGCCGTCCATCATCGCTCCCTTGCGGTAAGCCGATTCTATTACGTCCGCAAGCTCCTCTCCTCCGCGGGCAAAAACCGCCTCGATAAGCGAGGACTCCCAGTCGTGATAAGAAAACGTGATGTTCTTCCGACGAAGAGTTTCCTTGAGCCAGGTCTGCTTCGCGCGTATGTTTTCCAATCTGTCGAAAGCCTCCCATTGAAAGGGCGTAAAGGGCTTGGGAATAAAGACAGACGCGCTTACGTTCATACGCAAGTCCTTCTTGTTCGTTCTCTCCCTGAAGAAAAGCTCCCTGATTCTTATCGCAAGGTCGGCTATACCTCTGACGTCCTCCTCCGTTTCCGTGGGAAGCCCGAGCATAAAGTAAAGCTTGACGGTGCTGTAACCCTCGCGAAACGCCTGAGCAAGACTTCCGAATATGTCCTCCTCGTAGATGTTCTTGTTTATAACGTCCCTCAGCCGCTGAGTTCCCGCTTCGGGCGCGAAGGTCAACGAAATCTTCCTCTCGCTGTCCGCCATAACCCCTTCGAAACTGTTGAGCCTGAGGCTCGGAAGAGCTATATTGACCTTATCGAAAAGAGGATCGCCCCTGAGCCTTCCTATAAGGTCCATAAGTCCGCTGTAATCGCTGGTCGAAAGACTGTTCAGACTCAATTCGTCGTAGCCCGTGTTTCTTATTATATCGCGGCAGGCGTTATAGACGTTGTCCACGGACCTTTCCCTTACCGGACGGTAGATGAATCCCGCCTGACAGAAACGACAGCCGTTTGCGCACCCCCTGAAAAGCTCCATAACCGCTCTGTCGTGAACGATTTCGAGATTCGGAACCAGGGACGTATGCGGGAAAAACGTGTGTTCGAGGTCGTACATCTTCTGCATAACGACTCTTTTGTACTTCCCGTCGGGATAGAGCGGCGGACAGAAACAACCCGCTACCTCGTCTATCGCCTTCAGAATCTCGGTCTTGCTCTTTCCTTCGGCTTTCATCTTCTTCAGGACCTTGCATATCGCGACCATTCCTTCTTCGCCTTCGCCCACGAAAACCACGTCCGCAAAAGCCGTTATCGGCGCGGGATTGACTACGCAGGGGCCGCCAGTCACTATTATCGGATCACTCTCGCTCCTGTCCTTGTGGCGGAAGGGGATTCCCGCAAGATCGAGCATATAAAGCACGTTGGAATAGCAAAGTTCGTATTGCAGGGAAAAACCGAGAAAATCGAATTCCTTGAGCGGCCTTTTCGTATCGAGAGAACGCAGGGTTTCTCCTTCGCTCCTTAAAAGATCTCCACAATCTTTCCACGGCGCGAAACATCTCTCGCAGACTACGTCCTCCTCCCTGTTGAGAATATAGTACAGAATGCGCATTCCGAGATTGCTCATACCGACTTCGTAAACGTCGGGAAAGCACATACAGAATCTGACCGCAGCGTCTTCCTTCATAAGCGGCATTCCGTACTCTCCGCCGACGTATCTCGACGGCTTCGATACCGATGTATAATCCATATTACCTCCGAGGCTCAAGCCACGGCGATTATTATAGCAGAAACCGACCGTTTTTTCAACTGTTTGAAGGGTATTCCTCGTTCAGGCGGAACGGTTAAAAAAGCTACCGAAAACTCCGCCCGAAACGAAAAACGCGCGACGGACAAACCCGACGTGTGCTTTCCTGCGGTTATATAACTTTACTCCGAATTACGCTCGTAAAGCTTTAATCGAATCTACATCCGAACTTCGGATTACGATTGTAGGGCTTTAATCGAATCTTACGGTCGGACTTGGAATTACGCTCGTAAGGCTTTAATCAGACCTTCCAGCCGACAGCCTTGCGACGCTCGACCACGAACTTCCTGTAAAGTCCGTCCTGCCCGATAAGCTCGATCATTATGAGATACGGAAACAGCGAACAGGCTACGCCAAGAAGCGCGGCTATTACGCTCACCGCATATTCCGCTTTCTTGCTGCCTGCGAAATCCGCAAGCCACGAAATCACGGAACGCTCTTTTTTCTTTTTTTCGTTCACAAATTACATCCTCCGTATTTATTTTTATTCCGTTCGGGCTCCTCCGCGGAATAAGCCGCAAACAAGCCCGTCAAAAACCTTTTTTATAAACCGCAAAGCCGCAGGTCCGTTTTTAGTTAGACTATGCTAACTCGACCGCTCAAAAAAACGGCAATCGGAAATCCCGCAGCCGAAAACCGCGTCGAAAGCCGTGTTTATCCGTCGGACGGTTATAAATATACCACTCCCCGAAAAAAAAGTCTACTGTTTTCCGCAACTTTCCGCAGATTTTGTTACACTCGTTCTAAAACGCCCGAAATCGACGGGAAAGTCCGAGAAATCGGACGGAAACGAGAGCGTCTTCTGATTGTCAAAAAAGAGGAGAAGAGAAACGAAAAGGAGAGATTCTCAAAAAAAGAAAAACGGAAAGGAGAACGGGAGATTGTCAAAAAAAAGAGAATCGGACGGAAAGGAGAATACGAAAACGGAAAATCGACGGAAAAATCAATGGAAAAATCGGCACGAAAAAGAGACGCCCGAGAGCGTCCCTTTTTAAGAATTTATGAACCGGTTCGCGTTAAGCACGGTTCGCGTTAAGCGAGTTTACGTTAAGCACGGTTCGCGTTAAGCGGGAATATTCCGCGAGTTCTTCCTGTGAACGGCGCGCTGAACGAGCTTCACGAGTTCGACTATCGGAATTACCGACAGAGCCAAGCCCATAGCTACCGCGTATTCGACGAAACTGATGTGTTCGAATTCAAACGCCTGAGCCAGCGGATCGATGTAGATTACCGCGGAGGTAAGGATAAGCGAGCCGACCATCGACAGCCACAGAACGATATTCTGCTTCTTGAGCGTGAATATCGACGCGTGCTGCGACCGCATATTGAAGGCGTGGAAAATCTCAGCCATACTCATAGTCAGGAACGCCATCGTTACTCCGTCCGGACTTTCGACGATTTCCCATTTTCCCGCCTCGAGATAATGACCTACGAAATACGCGAGAAGAGTCAGAGCCGAAATCAATACGCCCTGATAAAGAAGGTTGAAGCCCATTCCGCCCGCAAAAATACCGTCTTTGCTGTCGCGCGGCTTCCTCTTCATCAAATCGTCCTCCGCAGGCTCCACGCCCAGAGCAAGAGCGGGGAAGGCGTCCGTTATGAGGTTAATCCAGAGAAGATGGACGGGTTTGAGAATCGTAAAGCCGAGAAGCGTCGCAAAGAAGATACTCACTACCTCGGACATATTGCTCGAAAGAAGGAACTGAATGGACTTCCTTACGTTGTCGTAAATCCTTCTTCCCTCTTCGACGGCGGAAACGATGGTTGCGAAATTGTCGTCGGCAAGCACCATATCCGCTACGTCCTTGGTTACGTCGGTACCCGTGATACCCATACCTATACCGATATCGGCGGCTTTTATGCTCGGAGCGTCGTTTACTCCGTCGCCCGTCATAGCCGTAACCTTACCGAGAGATTTCCACGCGTTGACTATACGGACCTTATGCTCGGGCTGAACCCTCGCGAAAACGCTGACCTCCCTGATAAGCGCGGGAAGATTTTCGTCCGAAACGTCGTCGAGAACGCTTCCAGTAACGGCCTGACTTCTGTCGGTGATTATACCGAGTTCCTTTGCTATCGCGACAGCCGTGTCGAGATGGTCGCCCGTAATCATTACGACTCTTATTCCCGCGGCTTTACATTCGTCGATAGCGGGTTTGACTTCCGGTCTTACGGGGTCTATCATTCCCATAAGTCCGACGAAAATCATATCGTTTTCTATCTTTTTAGCGTCGAAAGACGAAGGAAGAAATTCGTATTCCTTATAAGCCGCGCCGAGTACGCGCAGAGCGTCGTCCGCCATAGCTTTGTTTTCGGCAAGAATATCTTTCCTTACGCCGTCGGTGAGTTCGACTTTGTTTCCGCCGACGAGAGCGAATTTACAGCACTTCAAAAGTTCGTCGGGAGCGCCCTTGGTATACTGAACGAAGGAGTTTCCGTTTTTGTGGACGGTACTCATCATCTTTCTCATCGAATCGAAGGGAGCCTCGCCTACTCTCGGCTGACGGGCTTCGAGATCCTGCTTCCTCCAGCCGTTCTTATACGCGTAATTCACGAGAGCGGCTTCCGTAGGCTCGCCTTTGGCGTCGCCCGTTTCGTCAAGCTCCGCGTCGCAGCAGAGAGCCATCGCTCGGCAGAGAAGCTCGGTATCCTTCCCGTAATGACGGACAACCGTCATCTTGTTCTGCGTGAGCGTACCCGTCTTATCCGAGCAGATGACCTGAGCGCAGCCGAGAGTTTCGACCGCGGTAAGCTTCCTTATAACGGCGTTCCTCTTTGACATTCTCGTAACGCCCATCGAAAGGACTATCGTAACTACCGTAGCCAGACCTTCGGGAATTGCGGCGACCGCGAGAGATACGGCTACCATAAACGTATCGAGAAGGAAATGCTTGTCGATTCCTCCGCCCGAGGAAGTTATGAGGTTGAAAACGAAAATGAAAACGCAGATCCCGATTACCGCAAAGGACAGAATCTTCGAGAGCTGACCGAGCTTCTTCTGAAGGGGAGTAGCCTCGTCCTTCGCCTGAGAAAGAGCTTCGGCTATCTTACCCATTTCGGTGTTCATTCCCGTGTCGGTAACTACGGCTACGCCTCGTCCGTAAACGACCGTACTGCCCATATATACCATATTCTTCCTGTCGCCGAGCGGAACGTCCTTCTGACCTTTGAGTTCCAGCCTTTCGACCTGCTTCAAAGAAGGAACGCTTTCGCCCGTGAGAGCCGCTTCCTCGACCTTCATACTCGCGCATTCGATTATTCTCGCGTCGGCAGGCACCGAGTCGCCCGCTTCGAGTACGATTATATCGCCTACCACGAGGTCCTTGCTTTTGATTATCTCTTTTTTGCCGTTACGGATGACCTTGCTCGTCGCGGCTGTCATTTCCTGAAGAGCTTCTATGGCTTTCTCGGCTTTGTTTTCCTGAATAACTCCGAGAACCGCGTTCAGAAGCACGACGAATACGATTATGATAACGTCCGCAAAGGATTCGTTCTCGATTATCGCCATAACGCCCGAAACCACGGCAGCCGCAATAAGAATAAGTATCATCGGATCGGCAAGCTGCTTTAAAAACTTCATAAAGGTCGAAGTCTTCCCGGCTTCCTTAAGCTTGTTTTCTCCGTTTTCCCGAAGACGGACGGCGGCTTCCTCTTCGGTCAGCCCTTGATGAGCCGAACCGACTTCCTTCAGTACGCCGTCGATATCGCTTAAATAGTGTTTCAAAATAAACCTCCGTTTTTTGCCGCCTGAATGCGGCTCCGACGGCTAAGTGATTCAGTCTTCTTTGCCGTCTTTGTCTGTATTGTCTTCTTCGGGCTTTTCATCCGGAAGAACGGTTACGTTTACCTTCAATACGCGGTTTTTCTGCGAGCTTAAGACCTTCAAAATCATATTCCCGTATTCGAAAACCGAGCGATCGTTCTTCTCCGGAAGTCTTCCGAGCAGCTTTGTTATAAGTCCGTTAAGGGTGTCGAAATCTTCGTCGTCTTCGGATATATCCGTGCCTAATTCCCTGTTTATGTCCTGTATGGGCGTGATTCCGTCAACGGTGTACGTTCCGTCGGGATTCTTAACGATAAGCTCCTGTCCGTTATCGTACTCGTCGTAGATATTGCCCATTATCTCTTCGGTAAGATCCTCCATCGTCACGATTCCGGAGAAACCTCCGAATTCGTCCGTAAGCACGGCTATCTGGTTGTGCGATTTCTGCATAAGCGCAAAAAGCTCGTCGATTTTTATCTTATCCGAAACGAAATACGGTGTGCGAAGAAGCTTCCTCAGGTCGAGCTTCCTTCCGTTTTCGTAAACGAAAGTAAATACGTCCTTGAGGTTTATAATACCGATTATATTATCGATACCGTCCTCGTAGACCGGCACGCGCGAATACTGTTCGGCTATCATCGCTTTTACCGACGTATCGGCGTCTTCGGCTATATCCACCATAAACACCTTTACGCGCGGAGTCATTATATCGGTCGCGTCCATATCCTTGAACCTGAACACGCTTTCGATCATCTGCTGCTCGCCTTCGTTGAGGGTTCCGTCGTTCACGCCCGTTTCTATAACCGAGATGATATCCTCTTCGCTTATCTTGTCGTCCTTCTTGTTATCCATACCGAAAAGCTTTACGAGTCCGTTGGTGGACACCGAAAGAAGCTTTACGAAGGGCGTGAAGAGCGTCTGTACGAACAGAATCACCCTCGCCTCCTTCATAGCGGTCTGCTCGGGCTTCTGAAGAGCGACTCTCTTCGGGAAAAGCTCTCCGAGAACGAGCGAGATATAAGAAAGAATAAGCGTTACGATTACCGTCGCAAGCGTAGCCGCCGTCGATTCCGCCATACCGAGATTCGCGAGCGGAACCGCAAGCAGTTTTCCGATGGACGTAGCCGCCGTCGCACTCGAGAAAAAGCCCGCCAGAGTTATACAAACCTGAATGGTGGACAAAAATCTCGTCTGATCCGAGGCAAGCCTCAGCACGGCTTTCGCCGATTTGTTTCCTTCGTCCGCAAGCTGCTGAAGCTTGTTCTTGTTGCACGCAAGCATAGCAAGCTCGCCGGACGCAAAGAATGCGTTGATACCCGTCAGTACCGCAACTATAAACAGTTGAAGCAGTATACTGTCGGCGTCGTCGTCTTCCGACCCTTCACTTTCCATTGTCAAGTTTCCTCCATAAATCGATTTTATATATAAAAAGACCTATGCAGGATTGACTTGCATAAGTCTTGTCTTTTAAAGTTAAACCGGAGCAAAAAGCCCGAAATGTCGATTTAACTGCTGCAAAAAGCAGCAGACTACTCCCTCAGAAGCGTTGATATTATACCATTTTTTCGATTCGTTATCAAGCGTTTTGAGGGCGGTTTTATGATTTTCCGATGAAAAAAAGGACGATTTTTGTGAAATCGGGGGTTTTCCGTCCGTTTTTGCTTACTTGTCCTTCTTATCGGACTTTTCGGTTTCTTCCTTTATATCCACAGCCTGAGAGGAGGCAAGATTCACGTAATAATCCTCGACTTCGGGTTCGTCCTTGGTTTCGGGAATAACGAGATTGAGGATTATCGCGACGAGAGTTGCGAGCGCGAGAGGAGATACTTCGACCTGACCTATCATAATCTTGAGAGCGTTGTCGCCCGTAATGTCGCCGGCAAGACTCATTGCGCCGAGACCGAGACCGATAGCGAGAGTAACCGAAACCACTATGACGTTCTTGCTGACCGAGAAGTCTACCTTTCCTTCAACGAGAGAACGAAGTCCGGACGCGGAAATCATTCCGAAAAGAACTATGGACGCGCCGCCGATTACCGCGGAGGGAATGGTCGAAAGGAATTCGCCGAACGGAACGAAGATTCCGCTGATTACCGCAAGACAAGCCGCAAGGAAGATGTTCCTCGGATTGTAGTTCTTCGTAATCGCAAGAACCGCGGTGTTTTCGCCGTAAGTAGTGTTCGCGGGTGCGCCGAGAAGTCCGGCTACCATAGTCGCCACGCCGTCGCCGAGAACCGTTCTGTGCAGACCGGGATCAACCATAAAGTCCTTTCCGCAGATGGTGCTGTTCGCGGCGATATCGCCGAGATGCTCCATAAAGGTTACCATCGCGAGCGGAACTACCATAAGTATAGCCGAGCCGAGCTTCTCGCCGTTAAGACTTCCCATTCCTTCGGGACCGTAGAAACCGAAGAGCTTATCGAGCTGCTGGAAAATGACTATGTCGCCGGAGAACTTGCCTTCGAAGCTTACCATTCCTATGCACGCGCTGTAAATATAGCCTACCACGAAACCGAGAAGAATCGGTATGACTTTAAGGAAGCTCTTGGGTTTTGCGTAAGCGTTGACGAGGATTATCGTAAGCGCGGTGATAACGGCGGTCGTCCATTCCTTCCAGGCAACGCCCGTCGCACCCGCCATATGATACTGACCGATGATATTGTTCCAGAACATCTTGGGAGCGAGTATCATACCGATGATGATTACGACCGGTCCGACTACTATCGGGGGGAAGAGCTTCTTTATCTTTTCTGCGCCGACGAATTTGATTATTATCGCAAGAATAACGTAGACCAGGCCCGCAAGCACGAGCGCGATCACGGCGTTTGCCATAGCTCCGTTCCATTCGGGCGTTCCGATAACGAGCTTGTTTCCGACTATCGTGCAGAGCGATGGAAGAAACGCAAAGCTGCTGCCGAGGAATACCGGTACTTTCTTCTTGGTCAGGAAGTAAAAGATAATCGTTCCGACGCCCGCCGCAAGAAGCGCCATAGATATGCTCATACCCGCAAGTATGGGTACGAGAACGGTCGCGCCGAGCATCGCAAACATATGCTGAAAACTCAGAACGACGTCTTTGCCTGTGATCTTAGACCTGATCTTTTCCATAAATACTCTCCTTTTGTAATCCAAGGCTCAAGCGCAAAAAAAAACACTTCCGAAAGAAGTGTCAATGTTGCGGATACGAAAAAGAAACACAAAAAATCAAACGCAAAAACTCCGCCGAAACGGATTTATTGAATGCGGTAGTCGTTTTAAAGTCTCTTTTCATCGTTTTGCCTCGCGTACTGCCGTTCATTCTATCACACGGAAACCCGTATGTCAAGCGATTCGGCAGAATTCATTAAACGAAATTTAATCCTGCGTTAATTTGTGAATAAGCTTGGTTCTCTCCCGTTAAGTTCGGCTCTCTCCGTACCAAAAAGGCTCTCTCCTCGCGGAAAGAGCCGCGGATTACTCCGTCTTTAAGCTTCTTATTTCTTCTTTTCCTTGAGAATCCCGACGATTTCGGCAAGAAGTCTGGTGTTTTCGGTAGCCTTGGCTTCGGCTTCGGCAGCGGCTTTTTCGGCGTCGGCCTTATCCTGCGCGGCTTTGGCTTCCTCGGCAGCCTTGATTTCTTCGGCGATTTTCGCTTCGGCTTCGCGATAGGAAAGTCCGGATTTACGGTATTCCTTGAGCTTGTTCCTTCTCGTCGCGCCCTCTTCGGAAACGGCAAGCCTGGACGCCTCGGAAATGCTGTTGATAGCCTTGACTATACAGAAAAGCACGAAGGCAATAAGTATGAAATTGATAATCGCATTTATGAACGCTCCCCAGTCGATATAGATTGACTGCTGAAGGTCGAGAAGCTGCATTCCGTTTTCTCCGGTCGTATAGACGGGACGAAGGACGGTATAAATCTCGCTCAGAGAGTTAGCTCCGAGAATCAGCGCGAGAATCCAGTTGATGACGGGCTTGAGAATATGGTCGCTGAGCGCGGTAACTATCGCGGTGAAAGCTCCGCCGACGATTACGCCGACAGCCATATCGAGGACGTTGCCCCGCATTATAAACTTCTTGAATTCGGCATAAAACCCGCCGATTTTCTTAGCTTTTTTGTCTTTTGCAGCCATAAAAATCACTCCTCTTCGTAAAAAATCCGTATCCGCGCGTAATTTTCGCACGGATATTATCCTCAACTATACAACAATCGTCCGCTTTTGTCAACGGAATCGCCCTTAAAAGTCAACCGATTCAGTCGGAATTTACAACAAAAAAAGGAACGGTTCACAGGGAATCGTTCCTTAATGGGTTGCGGCAGCGTC
>OMCP01000014.1_pt1 | contig 114933 bp, 99 predicted proteins | sample 1646051 | NCBI WGS metagenome assembly OMCP01 (sample SAMEA103958146, study PRJEB25191) | human gut metagenome
CGTCCTTTCTGTCGGTCAGTCTGAAACACTCGAAAACCTTTTCTTTCGGCGGATAAATCTCCGCGCCCTCGGAATATCTCGCCCGAAGAAAATCCGTAAGATTCGCAAAATACTCCTTTCGGGTTTCTCTCGCGAAAAACTCTCCCCAGCCGTTTTCGGGGAAGGAAAAAAGATCTCCGTCCGAAAAGCAGTCGGTCTTCTCCCGAATCTTCCCGTCGATATCTTCGAATTTCCCTTGGGGTTTTTCGTTAATATCTCCGATTTTCCCTCGGGATTTCCCGTCGATATCTTCGGTTTTCTCCCCTTCTTTTTCGTAAGTCGGTTCGATTCCTTTTTCCGAAGTCTTTTCGTTCTTCTCGTCGGTCGGACTTCCGATAGTCTTTTCGGGCTTGTCGGTTTTATCCGCATAAGCGTCCGAATTCCACGAAAAATCGAAAAAGCTCGACTGCTCGTTTCCGTTATCTGTAAAGTTCGGCTGCTCGTTTCCGTTCCCGAAACCCTCCCGAAGCCCGTTTTTCCTTTCGGCGTCGAAGCCGTCGTTTTTCTTCCCGTAATCCATAACCGCGTTCCGTCCGTTTTTCTTCGAGAATAACAGATTTTCTTCCGTTTGTCAAGGCTTTTGGAAAATCCGGATTCTATCGGTCGTTTTCTCCGGATCGGAATCGCGAGGACGCGTGTTTTTCGGTCGATTTTGGTATAAATCCAAGCTCTTTTAATTCCGAAAATCCCGATTCTCTTCCGAAAAATACGGATTTTCCTCGGAATCAGGATGCGTTGAGAAGGGAATTGACGTCGGGCTTTACGGCTTTCCCCGTAAAAGCGTCCTGAAAAGCCAGAAAATAGCCCTTCTTGCCCTCGGGCGCGTAATAAACGAAGATTTCGTCGCGCTTTTTCATATATTTTTCCGGCATGGCGAAGCAGATATAAAGAGGTTTGTCGCCGCGAAGAATCACTCCCTGAAGAAAATAGGCGTCGCCGCGGATCATTCTCACCCAATAGGACTCGCGGAAAGCCTTTATGAGGGGCGAAAAGGGCTTGTTTTCGGTAAAGATTTTAAGGAGCTCGGCGGCTTTCTCCTTATAATAGCATTTCTCCTCGGTTTTTCCCGAAAGAAGCGAAATCGCCTTGGCGATAAAAGCGTCCCTGTTTCCTCCCGACGAACAGGCGTAAGCCGCGGCAAGCTTCCGTCCGTCCTTTTCGCCGATAAGAGCGGCCTCGGCGGTTCGGGCGCAGTCGAGTTTTTCGGTTACGAAATAGTCCTGCGGAAGGGATACGGGATTTAGCACGAGTTTGTCCCCGCATCTCAGAGCCAGCCACCATTTTCCCGCCGCGGAGGGCGAAAGATTGGAGAAGATTACTCTCACTCCGTTTCTTGCGACCGAATCGGCGGTTTCTACGTGAAGGAGTCCCGCGATTACTCCCGGCTCCGCGAAATCCGAGCCTACCTGCGAAAAAATCACGGTTTTTTCGACGGAATTCATAAGTTTTCCTCCTGAATCGTAATTATTTGCGCTTCGGTAATTTCCTCCTCGGGGTAAATCCGCGGACTACGACGACCGAGCGCGTCCGACTATAACTATATATTACCGGAAGGGGCGGAAAATGGCTTTTATCGGCGAAAAAACTCTCTTATTGGAACGCGGCGGAAAAAAGACTTGACAAACGGGAGAAAGCTTTGTATACTTTGGTCAACAGTTGTCAGACGACGAACGAGGCTCTTTATGCACGTCATTTCGCTGGAAGTCGAAGGTTTCCGTAATCTCGGAGCGCAGAAAATTCTCTTCGATCCGGAACTCAATATTCTTTGGGGCGAAAACGCTCAGGGAAAAACCAACGCTCTCGAAGCGATTTGTCTTTGCGCGCTCGGAAAATCGCCGAGAACGGACAGAGAACGCGAACTTATCGCACGCGGCGAAAAAAACGCCCGCGTCAAGGTCGAATTCTCGTCGCGATTCGGCTCGGCGGTCATCGATTTCGCTTTTTTGGGCGGAAAGTGCAGAATAGCCGTCAATTCCGTTCCGATTATGCGGACGGGCGACCTTATGGGCTATTTCAACGCGGTATGGTTCTCGCCCGACGAACTCAGGCTCGTGCGCGAAGGTCCCGCAGAAAGACGAAGATTTATGGATATCGACGTCTGTCAGACGGATAAGAGTTATCTCGACACCCTCACGAGATTCAACAAAACACTTTCTCAGCGCAACAATCTCCTCCGCGACGGATTTTCCTCCCCTTCGGTAGGGGATATGCTTTCGGTCTGGGATCAGGTTCTCGCCAAGGAAGGAGCCAAGCTCATCAGAAAGCGAAGGGAATTCATAAGCAAACTCGCCCCGCAGGCAGCGGACGTTCATTACGGGCTTTCGGGGAGCCGCGAGAGTCTTTCGGTCAGATACGTTACGGGGATAGAGGGCGAAACCCAATCGGAAATCGCCGAGAACTACGCGAAGGCTCTGCTTTCCTCCCGCGAAAAAGACCTTTCCCTGCGGCATACCTCGGTGGGCGCGCAAAGGGACGACGTCCGTCTTTCTCTCGGACAGGAATCGGAGGAAAACGTGGACGTCCGGATTTACGGTTCGCGCGGACAACAACGCACGGCTGCTCTTGCCCTGAAGATTGCGGAAACCCGCGTTATGCGCGAAGTTACGGGGGATTATCCGACGCTTCTGCTCGACGACGTGCTTTCCGAGCTTGACGAAGCCAGACAAAAGCGGCTGCTTTCTCTCGGAGGCGGCGTTCAGATAATTCTGACCTCCGCAAATCCGGTAAGTCAGACCGACAGTGGCAGAATTTTCCGCGTGGAAAGCGGACGGATTTCGCCGCAGCAACCGTAAAATACGAAATAATTAGAAAGGAGTACCCGATATGAAAAAGAATACGGTAAAAGCAATCTTTCTCGGAATTCTCGCGCTCGTCATCGTCGCGGGGTTTGCCGCCGAAATCGTTCTTGCCGCGGGCAGAGCCGCTCCGTGGTATATTTTCTTCTGGTCGATTCTCACGCCCGTCGTCGCTCTTTATTTCGTGATAAAGCGGCTTTTATCCGTTCTGAAAAATGGCAGGGAATCCTCTCCCGAACGCGAAAATCCGACGGAAACCGAGAATCCGACAGAAAACGAAATTACGGATAAAACCGAGAATCCGACGAAAAACGAAGTTGCTTCCGAGAACGAAAAACAAAACGAATAGAAACTCTCCCTTAAAGACGAAAGCCGATTGAAAAGAAAGTAACGGCTCCTTTAAAAAAACGAAAAACCCCCGCGTCTATCCGCACGGAGGTTTTTATTTTTGTCTGTTTTCGTCCGTAAAGAGCCGAGCCGAAAAGCCTTATATTTCGGCGGTCTTAACTATGATAAGCTCTACGTATTCCTTGAGAAGCGCGACGGCTTTGTCCACGTCGCCGTAACTCGCGGATACGCCCAGAATCTGACCTTTGCGCTCGAAACACAGGGTTATGACGTAAGAATTCTCGTCCTTCTTTTCGGCAAGAACGTAAATCGGCATATTCTTCGTTTCCGAATCCGCGTCGAGATAAATCGGCTCGCCGTATCCTTCGGCAAGAGTCAGCTTTTCCGCTTCGAGGACCTTGGAGTCGGTGTTGGTCGCCGTCAGAACGAATCCCTTTCCGCCCGTCGAGGTATAAACTATCTCGTACTGCGCGATATATTGGTCGTTCTCGCGTTTCTTCATATCGTCGCGGCTGTTGAATTTCCGGCTGAAAAGCAGCGTTCCCAGAGCGCTATAGCCGTTTTCGCGGAGGTCGGGAACGATTCTGTTTTCGCCGACGCGCGCTTTGATTTCGTCGAAGGAAAGCCCCGTAAGCTCGCTGGGCTTTTGTCCGCCCGTTGCGAATCCGAGAATCAGTCCGACTATCAGCGCGACCACGACGAAAGCCGCCACGCAGATTATAAGAATCTTATCTCTTTTCTGCATAGCCGAGAAGGTCTTTTTCCCCGATTTCTCCTCCGAGGCTCCCGAAAATTCCGGCTCTTCCTCGGAAAAGTCTTCCTCGGAATCCTCTTTTTCGGAATCGTAGTCCTCGTCCGGACTTATCTCCGAAGAAAATCCGCACGAATCCTCGTTCGGGTTCATCTCCGAAGAATCCGCGTCCGAAGAATCCTCCTCTCGGTTTTCCGCGCAATCCTCGTCCCCGCATCGGGATTTAAGCTCCGCGAGAATCTCCGCGTCCTTTTTCATTTCGCCGAGAGATTCGGTTTCGTCCGCGTAGAATCCGCCCTGCGGGTCGTTGGCTCTGAGGATTTCGTTCTTAAAGACCGTTTCGGAATCCGACGCGAGCTTCTTCTCTTCCGCGAGTCTGCGGCTGTCGGATAAACCTGTCTTTCCGCCCGACGGGTTTTTCTTCTTTTTTCCTTTATTGCTCATTTGCGTATTCCTGAAGGGGGAGCGGGAGGTCTTCTTTCCTTCCCTCTGCCGTCAATACGAATTCCGTATCGAAACGACCGCTGAGTTCAGCCATTTCCTTAAACATATCTTTAAGGTCGAATATGCTCTTTCCCGTAAGTTTGGCTATGCTGTCGATATAAATGCGCTGTATGTCGGCGTTACCCGCGATAAGCCCCTTTATGAACGAGATGAGCTGAACGTCGTCCGAAATTCCGTAATCCTTGACGTTTACGAGTCTGATATTTCTGGTTACGTCGTGAATCCTGTTGAAATCGCGATCGAGATAAACGACGTTTCCTTTTGCTACCTCGGCGAAAGCGTTGGCGTCCGCCACCATTCTCTGAGTTTTTCCGCTTCCTCTTTCGCCGCAAAATAATTTGATCATAATTAAGGTCATCTCCTTTTATTTATTACCGCCCTCGGGCGATTGTTATACTTACTTAGCCTGTCCGAAGAATTCCGCCATTCTTCCGACGCCTTTGACTATATCGTCCTCGCCGAGCGCGTAGGACAGTCTTATATAATCGGGCGCGCCGAAACTTTCGCAGGGGATAACGGCTACGTGCGCCTTTTCGATAAGAAGATTGGCTACGTCGAGAGCCGTCTGCGGAACCGAGCCTCCGAGCTGTTTTCCGAAGAGTCCGCTGACCTTTACCATAACGTAAAACGCGCCGTCGCCCTTCACTACTTCCACGAAGGGAACGCTTTCGAGCTCCTTCCACATAAGTTTCTGACGTCTTCCGAAACGCGCGACCATCCCGTCGATTACCTCCTCGCCCGTACTGAGCGCGGTAACCGAAGCGTACTGTGCGATACTGTTGGGGTTACTGGTTTCGTGGCTCTGAAGGCCGCCCATAAGCTTAGCCGTTCTCGCGTCGGGAGCGGCCACGTAGCCTATTCTCCAGCCGGTCATCGCGTAAGCCTTGCTCATTCCGTTGATAACGAAGGTTCTCTCGTAGGCTTTTTCGCCGAGGGAAGCGAGAGAAACGTGTTTTCCGCTGTAAATGAGCTTCTCGTAGATTTCGTCCGAAACCACGTAAAGGTCGTGCTTCACGCAGACGTCCATAATCGCGCGAAGCTCTTCTTCGTTATAGACCGCGCCCGTCGGATTGTTGGGGGAATTGAATACCACGGCTTTGGTTTTTGCGGTAATAGCGGCTTCTATTTCGGAGGCGGAGATTCTGAATCCGTTTTCCGCCCTGGCGTATACGATGACGGGAGTACCCCCGTTGACTTTAATGAGTTCGGGATATGTGAGCCAGAAAGGAGCCACGACGATAACCTCGTCGCCCTCTTCTATTATGGTCTGAAAAACGTTATATAAGCTCTGTTTCGCGCCGTTGCTTACGACTATCTGTTCGGGCTTGTAGGAAAGTCCGTTTTCTCTCGCGAGTTTTTCGCATACGGCCGTTCTGAGTTCGAGAGTTCCGCTTGCCGGAGTATATTTCGTAAAGCCTTTATCGAGAGCTTCTTTAGCCGCGGCTACTATGTAAGCCGGAGTGTTGCAGTCGGGTTCTCCCGCGGTAAACGCAACGACGTCGACGCCTTCGCTTTTAAGTTTTTTTGCCTGTGCCGTAATAGCCAGAGTCAACGACGGAGTGACCGAAGTCGCTCTCTTTGCAAGTTCTTTCATTTTCTTACCTCTTGTTTTTATATTCGTACTCCTTTATCCGGAGTTATGTTATCTTTTTCGCCTTATCTTATTTGTCTTGTTTTGTCTTATCTTCGTCTTTGACTGTCGGGAATTATTCCTCGTCGCCGCTCCGGAGCTTCCGCGCCTGATCGGCAAGACGAAGAGCTTCTACCATTCCGCCGATATCTCCGTTCATAAAGTCCTCTATGGAATAGACGGTCATACCTATTCTGTGGTCTGTAACTCTTCCCTGCGGGAAATTATAGGTCCTGATTCTTTCGCTTCTGTCGCCAGAACCCACCTGATTCTTGCGGGTTTCGGCGTATTCGGCGTCGGATATGGTCTTGAAGTGGTCGTAAAGCTTGCTTTTCATCGCTTTCATAGCCTTATCTCTGTTCTTGATCTGGCTTCTCTCGTCCTGACACTCCACGACTATACCCGTCGGAATATGCGTCATTCTTATCGCGCTTTCGGTCTTATTGACGTGCTGACCGCCCGCTCCGCCGCTTCTGTAGGTATCGATTTTGAGGTCCTTTTCGTCTATGACTATATCGACGTCCTCGACTTCCGGGAGAACGGCAACCGTTATGGTCGAGGTATGGATTCTTCCCTGCGATTCGGTTTCGGGGACTCTCTGGACTCTGTGGACTCCGCCCTCGTACTTGAGTTTGCTGTACGCTCCGTTTCCGACGACCGTGAAGGAACATTCCTTTATTCCGCCGAGTTCGGTTTCGTTTACGCCGATTTCCTCTATTTTCCAGTGCTGTCTTTCGGCGAACATATAATACATTCTTCTTATCTCGTAGGCGAAAAGGCAGGACTCCTCTCCTCCGGCGCCCGCGCGGATTTCGATGATGATGTTCTTGTCGTCGTTGGGGTCCTTGGGAAGAAGCAGGACCTTCATTTCCTCCTCGAGCGAAACCATCTGCTTTTTAAGGTCCTGAATCTCGGCTTCTATCATAGAAACCATATCCCTGTCGGTTTCGGACTTAAGCATTTCCTCCGAATCGGAAACGGCTTGCTTCGCCGCGTTGTACTTGTCGTAAGTTTCAACTATATCCGTAAGGGAACTGTGTTCCTTCACGAGTTTTTTCCATTCCTCCTGACGGGCGATGACTTCGGCTTTGCTAATCTCCTCCGTCAGAAAGTCGTATCTTTTCTTTATTGCGTCTAATTTTCCCAGCATATTACTCCCGTTGTCTTTATATTCCGCTGCCGTTCGGATTCAATGCAATCTTTCTCCGTCCGACCTTTCGGATTCAACTTCTCTCTTCCGCATTTGCGGAATTTTCTCCGCCGTCCGATTTTTCGGAAGAATCTTCCTTTTCCCCGTTCAGCGAAGCTTCGACGATTCTGTCCGTACCTTGGTAATCCTTATGAATCTTCACCGAAAATCCCTTTTCCTCCAGAAGCTTCCTGACGGCTTCCGACTGTCCGATTCCCGTTTCGAGGAAAAGCTTTCCTTTTTCGCGGAGATGCTTTCCTGCTTCCTCCGCGATTATCCGATAATAATCCAGTCCGTCCTTTCCGCCGAAGAGAGCGGAATAAGGCTCCTCTCGGACGCACTTATCGAGCTTTTTCATATCCTCCTCCGACACGTAGGGGGGATTGGATACGATTACGTCGAATTTCCCGTCCACGTTTTCAAACATATCCGATTTCACGATTCTTACGTCCGCACCGAGTTTCTCCGCGTTGCGTTCCGCGACCGAAAGAGCCTTCTCCGAGATATCCGAAAGCGTGACCTTCGCGCCCGTTTTCAGAGCGACCGTTATTCCTATGCAGCCGCTTCCCGTACACAAATCGAGGACGGTTTCTCCCTCGGCAAGAGAGTTTATCGCTCTTTCGGTAAGGAGTTCGGTTTCGGGGCGCGGAATAAGAACCGACGGATCGACCTCGAATTCGTAGTCGAAAAACTGCTGCGTTCCGAGTATGTACTGAACGGGATAACCCTCCGCCACTTTCGCTATATTCTCCATAAGTCCGGGATAAACCCTGTAATCCACGAAATCGCCGTCGAGCGCCAGTTCCGAACGACCGATTCCGAGAGTTCCCGCCAGAAGCCAATCTACCGCGGCGATATCTCCGCCCTTTTTTTCGGCGTAAATCCTCGCGGCTTTCCGAAGCTCGCAGACCTTCGTGAATTTCATTCCCGGGAAATCGGGTTCCCTGTCCATTCTGAGGGCGGTATTGAAGGCGGCTATGGCGACCTCCACCATATCGTCGTCGGGCTGCCTCGTCGAAAGAAGCTGCATACTCCTTCCCAGCCACTTCAGCGGCTTCAGTATCCACCAGTCATGACGGCTGTTGAACATAAGAAGCTCGTAGGAAAGCGACGAGACGGGGACCAGACAGAGAATCTTCACGAATACCCTGAACAGCGTTTTAAGTCCCTGACTTTCTATCGAGGAGGTAACTCCCCTCAAGAGGATTTCGACGAGCGAGGTTACGAGAATGGATACGATTATTACGAAAAACAAAAAAGCCGTGCCGCATCTGTCGTGATAGGTAGAGCATTTCTGAACGTTCTCGACTGTAAGGGGCAGTTCCCGTTCGAAGCAGTTGATAGTCTTATGCTCCGAGCCGTGGTACATAAAAACGCGTTTCATCTCCTCCATACGGGTGACCGCAAGGAGATAAACGACGAATATCGCGATTTTCATAAGCCCTTTTACGAGATTTCCCCAGAAAAGCATTCCTCCCGAGCTTTCTATGAGCGCGTTGCTCGTAAGGCTTTTCCAGACCTCTCCGAAATTCGCGCCCGAAACGGCTCCGCCGCAGAGATTAAAGATAATCCGCGTAAGAAAATCCGGTACGAGTATAAAAAGAACGACCGCAAGAACGAGTCCGAGGATTACTCCGAAAAAGCCCGCGGATCTGACTTCGGTTTCGTTGACCTCTTCCTCGTCGCCCGCCCAGACTCCCGCGGCCTTCATCATATAGCGCATTCCGTTCTTCATACTGTCCACGAGGTTAAGGAATCCCCTGACGAACGGAATTTTTCTCGCGCCCGAAGGCTTTCCGAGTCTTTCGGTTTCGACGATTATATTTCCCTTGGAATCGCGGACCGCCATAGCGACGGCTCCCGATTCTCCGCGCATCATAACTCCTTCTATGAGAGCCTGACCGCCTATTTTCGTTTTAGCCAAATCTATTCCTCACAAAAACACGTATAGCGGCGGCATACGCTTACACCTCCGCTTCTACATTCTACCATACAAACCGTTTTTTGTACAGCGAAAAGACGCAAATAAAAAACTCAACTTCATTAAAGCATTGCATAGGCAGGACGACTTTACCCCGAAAAACGACGAAAAGCCTTCTCTCGGACGAATCCTCTCCCTGCTCGCCGAAGAAAACCTCGGATTTCTCTTCCGGAAGAAACTCCCGAATCGCGAATCCGCGTTTTCTCTCTTCAACGAAAAAAGCTCCGTCCGTGCGGAGCGAAATCATCGTTACAGAAGCGGAGCTATGAGGTGAAGGACGAACTGCGCCGCCTTCACGTAGAACGGGCGTGCCTCGTATTCCTCCTCGGTCACCTCGTGAGAGAGTTTGACGGCTTCGAGGAAGTCTTTTTTCATTTCCGCCGTACATTCGTCGCCCGAAATGAACGTTCCCGTCTCGTAGTGCAGAAGAAGGCTCCGATAGTCGAGATTGATAGAGCCTGCGAGAGCGTTTTTCCCGTCGGCGAGAATCATCTTCGAGTGATTGAAGCCCGGGGTGAACTCGTAGATTTTCACTTTGTTTTTGAGAAGCTTTCCGTAATGACTTCTCGTTACGGTATAAACCAGCTTCTTGTCGGGTATTCCCGGGGTAAGGATTCTGACGTCCACGCCCGAAGCCGCCGCCCGACAAAGCGCGGCTATCATTTCCTCGTCGATAATGAGATACGGCGTCGAAATATACAGCGTATCGGCTGCGTTTTCAATCATCGACATACAGCAGTTATACGCGGGATTTCTGTCGTCCGCGGGCGAATCTCCGAAGGGCATAACGAAATTCTCTTTTTCCGACGCGGGATTTTCGACGAGGAAGGCGTGCGGATCGAGCAGTCTTTTGGTCGCCATAAACCAGTTCTGACAGAAAAGAATGACGTAACTCGAAAGAGCCTGTCCGGTTATTTTGATGCCGGTATCTCTCCAGAACCCGTATTTTTCGATATAGTGAACGTATTCGTCGGCGAAATTGATTCCTCCGGTATAGGCGATTTTCCCGTCTATGACGACCATTTTCCTGTGGTCGCGGTGATTGAGCGCGGGCGTGAGCTTTATTCCGACGGGATTGAAGCCTACGATTTTCACGTTCTTATGCCTGTAAAGCTTCTTGACCGACTTGCTCGAGAGTCTTCCGAAGCTTCCGAAGGAGTCGAAAAGAATATAGATTTTCACTCCCTTTTCGGCTCTCTCCTCGAGAACGGAGGAAATCTCGTTCCACAGCCTGCCGTCCGCGATTATAAAGCTTTCGAGGAAGACGTACTTCTCGGCTTTTGCGAGATTTCCGAGCATATCGAGATGGAGGGGCGTCCCGTCGCCGAAATAAGTGACCTCCGCGCCCTTATAGCACGGAAATCCCGAAAGAAACTTAATAGTCCTTGCGGTTTTCCTCGCGGAATTGTCCTTTATTCGGAGAACGGAATCGTTTTTCGGGACCATCGGGAGATAAAGGCTGTCGGCTTTTCTCTGTCTCCTCTGCGGAGCGGATTTTCCGCCGCCGTAAAGCAGATAAAGCGTAGTTCCTGCTATCGGGAGAATGATTATGACTATTATCCAGAGAATCTTATACGACGTATTCTGATCGTTCCAGTATACGTAACAGGCCGAGACCGCCGCGAGAATTCCGCTGACGGTATTGAGCCAGGGCTGACGGAGAGGATAAAAAACCGTAAGGTAAATCACCGCGATCTGAAAAGCCAGTATGACCACGGCGAAAATACATTTGATTATTATGTTCAGGACGCGCAGCCCTATGTTGACGGGACTGAGCCTCCTGTTCTTGTTTTCGAAATCCTTCATAAAACGTTCCCGTCCGGCAGATACTCCCCGACGCACGCATAGAGGATAATATCCGTCTTACTGTTTCTGATCCTTTCTCACGGCTTTATAGCCGAGGCCTCTTATCGTTACGAGTTCGAAATCGGTAACGAAATCCAGTTTTTCTCTTATTCTTCTGATATGAACGTCCACCGTTCTTTCCTCGCTTTCGCTCTCGTAGCCCCATATATCGTCCATAAGCTGACTGCGTGTGAAGATTCTTCCCGAGGAGCTTAAAAGCTTGAAGAGGAGCTGGAATTCCTTTTTCGTAAGCTCTACGGTCTTGACGTTTTTGACGGTAACGGTCATACTGTTGTAGTCGACGATCGTATCGCCTATTTCTATGACTCTTTCGCTCGCGAGCTTATATCTCTTGAGAAGCGCGGATATGCGGAGAAGAAGCTCTTCGAATTCTATGGGCTTGACCATATAATCGTCCGCTCCGACCGAAAAGCCCATTTTCTTGTCCACCAGCTCTTCCTTCGCCGTAACCATAATTATAGGGATCTGCGTATGTTTCTTGATTTGTTTGGAAAGCTCGTAGCCGTCCATTTCCGGCATCATAAGATCCGTAACCACGAGATCGTACTGCTTCTGCTCGAGCATATCGAGAGCGTGAACGCCGTCCGAGGCGCAATTGACTTCGTAAGACGCCTTTTCGAGGAACGCCTTCATCAGCTGCTGAAGATTCCTGTCGTCCTCCACCACTAAAATTCTGAACATCACAACCTCCGTTTAAAAGCTTTTTCTTTTTTATACACCGATATTGTGAAATCACCGTTAATTCGCCCTCGCGAGGCGGCTTGGTTTAAAAAAACGCCCGATTTTCGGTCGGGCGTGATTATTCCGCGTTATTCGGTGATGATTCCGTACTCGAAGGCTTCTCTTCTGAGCTGTTCTCTGTACTTCGGGTGAGCGATCGCGATGAGCTTTTCGACTCTGTCCTTTATGGAGGCGCCCTTGAGGTGGGCGATACCGTATTCGGTTACGATATAATCCGCATCGTTTCTCTGAAGGGAAACTCCCGCGCCCGGTTTAAGGCAGGAAACGATTTTGCTGATTTCCTCTCTTTCGCCGTTCTTGTTCTTGACCATAGCCGTGGAATAGAGCGCGATAAAGGATCTTCCGCCCTTGGCGAGCTGTGCTCCTCTTGCGGTATCGGCTTGTCCGCCCGTACCTGAAAAGAGCCTTCCGCCTATGCTTTCGCTGCAACACTGACCGGTGATATCGACCTCTATGGTGGTGTTTATGGAAACCATATTATCGTTCTGCGCGATGACGTAAGGATTGTTGGTATAAGCCGCGTCGCGGACCTCGACTATATCTGGGTTGTCCCTGACGAACTGATAAAGCTCCTCCGTACCCATAACGAACACGGTTTCTATCTTACCGTTATGAAGGGTTTTCATCGTGTTGTCGATGACGCCCGCCTTCATAAGCTTCATCATACCCGTCGTAAAGAGCTCTGTATGTACGCCGAGGTGTTTCTTTCCGTAGAGGGCGTCCGAGACCGCGTTGGGGATTCCGCCTATACCGAGCTGAATGGTATCTCCGTCGTGGATCTGGTCTGCGATGAGCTTACCGATGATTCTGTCCTTTTCGTTGGAGGGAGCGTCCGCCGATACGGGGGGAAGGTAATCCGATTCGATAACGTAATCTATATCCCTGATATTTACGATATGGTCTCCCTGAAGGAAGGGCATATTGGGGTTGATTTCGAGGATTTTGATTCTCGACGCGTTAAGGAACTGCATTTCGTGGCAGTTGCTCAGCGACAGACTGATGTTTCCGTTTTCGTCGGGCATACTCGCCGCGCCCACGTACATATCGGGGTGTCTGTAATAGAGCCTGTTTTTGGAGCAGGCGGAAAGGTGCGTGGGAACGTAATAAACGTTTCCGTTAGTCGCGACGCCGCCTCTGAGGGGAGGAGTAAGGAAGAAACCTTCCGAGCGGAACTTGCCCTTGCATTTCGGGTCGGTCAGATAGGGAAAGGCGTCGAGAATAAGGGTAATTTCGACGTCGACGTGTTCGATTCTGTCCGCGATGGTATGGAGCTGACCGAAGAAATCTCTCGCCGTCGAAGGACCGAGTCCCGTCGCGATGTCGTAGCCGTCCTGCACCATATCGAGGGCTTGCTGCGTCGTTATCAATTTGTCACTGTAATCGTACTTCATTTCATACCTCTTCAAAAACTGATGATCTTTGCTGTTTTATATAGTTCTGCGTCGAAGCTCTTCTTCATCGAAAGAGCCTCTTCTATATCTATATCGTAAATCCCTTCGCCCCTGACTCCTACGAGCCGGTTTGTCGCGCCCTCGCGGATAAGCTCTACGGCTCTTACGCCCGTTCTTGCGGCAAGTATCCTGTCTCTCGCCGTAGGAGAGCCTCCTCTCTGGATATGTCCGAGAACCATAGTCCTGACCGACGCGCTGCAATGAGCCTTTATCTCGCTTTTGACTTCCTCGGCTTTGCCCGCGCCCTCCGCGAGTATAATAATATCGCTGCTTTTGCCTTTACGGGCGTTGTCCTCTATGTCGCGGCAGACGTCCTCTATCCTGTAAGGCGATTCCGGTACGATGATATCGTCCGCTCCGCCCGATACCGCCGAGTAAAGCGCGATATCTCCGACCGTCCGTCCCATAACTTCGACTATGCACACCCTGTCGTGCGAAGTCATCGTATCCCGAAGGTTGTTTATCGCCCACAAAGCCGTATTCACCGCCGTGTCGAATCCTATCGTGTAGTCCGTATAAGCGAGGTCGTTGTCGATAGTCCCGGGGAGACCTATGACGTTTATCCCGAAGTCCCCGGACAAAGCCCTGGCTCCTCTGAAACTTCCGTCCCCTCCGATTACGACGAGTCCTTTTATTCCTCTCGATTCGAGGTTATCCGCGGCTTTTTTTCTTACCTCGCGCTCGGTGAATTCGGGAAGTCTTGCGGTTTTGAGGATAGTACCGCCCTTGGATATAATGTCCGAAACCGAGCCTCTCGTCATCGGGAAGATATCCCCTTCGGTAAGTCCCTTATAGCCTCTTTCGACGCCGAAGGGCTGCATTCCGTAATAAAGCGCGCTCCTGACGACCGCTCTTATCGCGGCGTTCATACCCGGGGCGTCTCCTCCGCTGGTCAAAACGGCTATTTTTTCCGCCATAAAAGCCTCCTTGTTTTTACAAACCGACTTGATTATAACATACCGCCGAAAAAATTACAATTATTAACGGGCGAAATATTTGCGTTTTTCTTAATAATAGTTTATCATATTAAAGAAAACGCTTCGGGCTTCCGTATTCTGCGATACGGTACGGACGGGCGTATGCGCTTACGCGCAAATAAACAAAAGAGGCAGGAATAATGAAATACACACCTTTCGGCAAAACAGGCTTTAACGTTTCTCTCGTAGGATTCGGAGGGATACCCATTCAGCGCGGCTCGGCTGAGGACGCCGCGAAAGCTCTCTACGCCTCCCGCGACAACGGAATCAACTATATCGACACGGCTCGGGGTTATTCAGTTTCGGAGGAATTCATCGGCAACGCTCTCGGCGACCTCAGAAAAGACTTTTTCCTCGCGACGAAAGCGCCCTCCGCGGGCTACGCGAAAATGAAAGCCGACATAGAAACCTCCCTTAAAAATCTTAAAACCGACCGCATAGACCTTTATCAGCTCCATAACGTCAAAACCGTTCCCGATTTGATTTCGGCTTTCGGCGAAGACGGCTCGATGCGCGCCCTCAGGGAAGCCAAAGCCGCGGGTAAAATTCGTTTTATCGGCATAACCTCCCATATAAAGGAAGTCCTTCTTTACGCAATCGAAAACTATCCGGACGAATTCGCTTCGGTTATGTATCCGTACAATATCGTCGAGACCGAAGGCATAGATATGTTCAAAAAAGCCAAAGCCGCGGGAATGGGGACTCTCGCAATGAAGCCTATGGGCGGCGGAAATCTCGACGACGCGAAACTCGCCCTCAGGTTTATCGCGAACAATCCCGATATAGACGTGGCTCTCGTGGGAATAGGCGACGCGAAGGAGGCTAAGGAGGACTCCGAAATCGACCTCAGCCCCCTTACCGACGAAGAAATAAAGAAATGCGCCGAAACGAGATTAAGGCTCGGCACGGAATTCTGTCGCCGCTGCGGCTACTGCGCGCCCTGTACGGTCGGGATAGACATTCCTACTATGTTCACCTTCCGTAACTACCTTAAAAACTACGACCTTGCGGAATGGGCCAAAGACCGATACGACGCTATGGCGGTCAAAGCCGACGCCTGCATAAAATGCGGAGTCTGCGAAACCCGTTGTCCGTACAATCTCAGAATACGGGAAAAGCTTGCCGAGGTCGCCAAGGATTTCGCCGACGCCCGCTGATTCCGAGCGATTTTCCCCTATCGGAATCTTCGACCGAAAATCCCGACTGAAAATCTCCTCCCGAAGATCTTCGACTGAAAATCTTCGACTGAAAATCTTCGACTGAAAATCTTCGACTGAAAATCTTCGACTGAAAATCTTCGACCTAAAAAACTAACGCCCTCCGAGTCGTCACCCGGAAGGCGTTTTTCGTTATCGGTTTTCGATTAAGCCGAATTTATTTCTGTTCTTCGGAAAGCTCTTTGTATTTCTCGAATCTTTCCTTTGCCTCTTCTTCCGAACGTTCGAAGAGCGTAGCGGCGATATCGGGTTTGGTCTTGAGAAGCGAAGCGTATCTCGTTTCGTGTCTGATGAAGTCCTGATAATCTCCGGTCGGCTCCTTGCTGTCGAGAATGAAGGGGTTCTTGCCCTGTTTGATGAGGTCGGGATTGTAGTGATAAAGCTGCCAGTAACCGCATTCGACGGCTTTCTTGATTTCGCCCTGAGGATTGCTCATATTGATGCCGTGGTTGATGCAGGGAGCGTAAGCGATGATAAGGGAAGGACCTTTATAAGCTTCCGCTTCCGCCATAACCTTGACGAGCTGATTCATATTCGCGCCCATACCTACCTGCGCCACGTAGACGTAACCGTAGCTCATAGCCATCATACCGAGGTCTTTCTTCTTTATGCGTTTTCCGCTTGCCGCGAACTTAGCGACCGCGCCCGTCGGGCTGGACTTGCTTGCCTGTCCGCCGGTGTTGGAGTAGACCTCCGTATCGAGAACGAGAACGTTGACGTCCTCGCCGCTTGCGAGAACGTGATCCAATCCGCCGTAGCCGATGTCATATGCCCAGCCGTCGCCGCCGAAGATCCATACGGACTTCTTGACCATACAGTCTTTCATTCCGTAGATTTCCTTGATAAGCGGAGAAACGGAGTTGTCGCAGTTCATACAGCCTTCGAGAACCTTGACGAGCTGAGCCGAAGCCTTCTTGCTGCCTTCGGCGTCGTCCATATTGTCGAGCCATTCGCGGCAGGCGTTTCTTCCTTCCTCGCAGCATTCGGGAGCTTCCGCAAGGCTCGTAACGAGGTCTTTGAGCTTATCTCTTCTCTGAGTATAGGCGAGATTCATACCGTAACCGAATTCGGCATTGTCCTCGAAGAGACTGTTAGCCCAAGCGGGACCGTGTCCGTCCTTGTTTACGGTGTAAGGGCAGGTGGGCGCGCTTCCGCCGTAAATGGAGGAGCAGCCGGTAGCGTTCGCGACTATCATTCTGTCGCCGAAGAGCTGAGTTACGAGTTTGATATAGGGGGTTTCGCCGCAACCCGCGCACGCTCCCGAGAATTCGAAGAGCGGCTGTCTGAACTGGCTGGTCTTGACGTTAATCGCGCCGGGGACCTCCACGACGGGCTGAGCGTCCGCGAAACGATAGTTCTCTTCCTCGCAGACGTGTTCCGCGTTTGTCATAACGAGAGCCTTGTTCTTTGCGGGGCAGACGTTCGCGCAGCTTCCGCAGCCCGAGCAGTCGAGCGGACTGACCTGAATCCTGAATTCGTATCCGGGAACGCCGAGAGCGGGCTTGGTTTCGAAGGAAGCGGGCTTTTCGGTTCCGACGGGAACGAGAACGGGACGGATTGCCGCGTGCGGACAAACGAGAGCGCACTGGTTACACTGGATGCAGTTGTCTTTGTTCCATACGGGGATATCAACCGCGATACCGCGCTTTTCGAACTTGGTCGTGCCCGTGGGAACGACGCCCGCGGGATCGAACGCCGATACGGGGAGCTGGTTGCCCTTCTGCGCGATAATGGGCTTGATGAATTCCTCGTAATACTCGTTGTCGATTTTTTCGGGGAGAGCCGCTCCGGTCGTAGCGTCCGCCCAGGACTCGGGATAATTGACCTCGATGAGTCCGGTAACTGCGTTTTCCACGGCTGCGTTATTGCTGTCGATAACGGCCTGACCTTTCTTTCCGTAGGTCTTGAGGATAGCGGCTTTCATATAGCCTTCGGCTTCCTCGTAGGGAATGATGTTCGCGAGTTTGAAGAAAGCGGACTGCATTACCATATTGGTGGACTTTGCGCTTCCGGCTTTCTTTGCGATTTCGAGACCGTTGATGATATAGAACTTAAGGTGTTTTCTCGCTATCTGATTCTTCATAACGGCGGGGAGCTTTTCGTCGAGCTCGTCTGTCGTCCAGGCGCAGTTGAGAAGGAAGGTACCTCCCTCCTTCGCGCTTCCGAGAATGTCGTAACGGGTAACGTAGCTGGGATTATGACAAGCGATGAATTCCGCCTGATCGATAAGGTAGCTGGACTTGATGGGGGTTTTTCCGAAACGAAGGTGGCTTATGGTAAGGCCGCCGGACTTCTTGGAGTCGTACTCGAAGTATCCCTGCGCGTAAAGGTCGGTGTGGTCGCCGATAATCTTGATGCTGTTCTTGTTCGCGCCGACGGTGCCGTCGCTGCCGAGGCCGTAGAACTTACATCTGGTCGTTCCTTCGCTTGCGACGTCTATAAGCTCGTCCACGGGAAGGGAGGTATTGGTAACGTCGTCGGTGATACCCACGGTGAAGTGGTTCTTGGGCTGCTCGAGCTTCATATTCTTGAAGACCGAAAGGACCATAGAGGGGGTGAATTCCTTGCTGCCGAGACCGTAACGACCGCCGACCACGCAGATACCCTTTCTTCCGGCTTCTTCGAGAGCCGCGATAACGTCGAGGTAAAGAGGTTCGCCGAGAGAGCCTGCTTCCTTGGTTCTGTCGAGAACGCTGATTCTCCTGACCGACGCGGGGATAGCGTTCACGAAGTTCCTGACCGAGAACGGACGATAAAGGTGAACCTTCACCATACCGACCTTCTCGCCCTTCTTCGCGAGGTAATCTATGGTTTCTTCGGCTGCGTCCGCGCCGCTGCCCATCATAACGATGATGTTTTCCGCGTCGGGAGCGCCTACGTAATCGAAGAGGTTATATTTTCTTCCGGTAAGCTCTCCGACCTGTTTCATATACTTCTCCACGATTGCGGGAACCGCTTCGTAATACTTATTCGCGGCTTCTCTGTTCTGGAAGTAGATATCGGGGTTCTGAGCGGTACCTCTGAGGTCGGGGTGTTCGGGATTGATGGCTCTTCTTCTGAAGTCCTCTACGTACTTCATATCGAGGAGCTTTGCCATATCCTCGTAGGAGATCTCTTCGATTTTGCTTACCTCGTGGCTGGTTCTGAAGCCGTCGAAGAAGTGAACGAAGGGAACCTTTGCTTCGAGAGTGGAAAGGTGCGCCACGAGAGCGAGGTCCATAGCCTCCTGAACGGAGTTGCTCGCAAGCATAGCGAAGCCCGTCTGGCGGCACGCCATAACGTCCGCGTGATCTCCGAAGATATTGAGAGCGTGTGCAGCGAGCGCTCTTGCGGAAACGTGGAATACGCAGGGAAGGAGTTCGCCCGCGATCTTGTACATATTGGGGATCATAAGGAGCAGACCCTGACTTGCCGTGAAAGTGGAAGTCAGCGCGCCCGCCGTAAGACTGCCGTGAACCGCGCCCGCAGCGCCTGCTTCGGACTGCATTTCGGCGATTCTGACCTTCTGACCGAAGAGATTGGTTCTGCCTCCGGCAGCCCATTCGTCGGCAACCTCCGCCATAGGCGAGGACGGAGTGATCGGGTAAATAGCCGCGACGTCGCTGAAGGCGTAAGCTACGTGCGAAGCTGCGGTATTACCGTCGATAGTGATTTTTCTTGCCATTTTTTTCCTCCTGAATTGAGATGTTGTCCGTTTCAGTCATAACGGACGGTTAACAAAAGAGTTGCTTTTTTGCGGCGATAAAGCCGCTTACGAATCTGACGTCCGTATCTATGGATTATACAAGAATCCGCAGGATAAGTCAACTATTTACAAATATTATCGTTCCCGCAAAAATCGGGTTTTTTGTCCTTCTTTCCGAAAAAACGGGCGTCCGTTCCTATATTCCCGAAAAACCCCGCCCGTTCCGATATCCACTTATATCCATTCTCATATCCACAAGTATCCATTCTCATATCTACTTAATATCCATTCTCATATCTATTCGTATCCGTTCTCATATCTTCACGGGATAGTTTCTGATTATTCTCCCCGCGAGGGCCTCGTAAAGCCCGTCGGCTTTTCTTTCGAGAGCGGCGACCGACCTCGGGGCCTCCGAAAAAAGCGGAGCCAGTCTTTTGAGCGCGCCCTCCGATTCTTTTCTGAATCCGAGTAATCTCGAATAAGGTTTGCTTTTCTTATATTCCTCCGCGATTTCCGAGGTTACGCCGAGGAGGCAATCGAGAAGCGCGCGTCTGAGTCTGCCTTCGGTGTATCTTTTCGTTTTGAGGAGGAAGAAGAACTCTCCGTAAGACGAGGCTCTCGCCGAGAGGATTCTGTTTTCGATTCCCTCGGAGATTCCGCGGATTTTCGCGAGGTACTCCGCGTTCCAGAGGTTCCTGCTCAGAAAGACGAGTTTTTCGTAATCCTCAATATTCGTCCACTTGTCGTCGTCCGCGAAAACGAAGCTCGGTACGGCTGCGGAGTAATCCTCTCCTCTGCTTCTCGCGAGTCTTATCGCCGAAGAGGACGCTCTCTCGGAAAAAGCCGTATCGTTATACCCTTCGTTTCTTTTCATCGGGTAAATCTCGGGACGGAATCCGAGTTTCCCGCATTCTCTCAGATACCCTGCGGCGAGGATATCGTTCGGATTTTCGAGAGGTTCGGGGAGCTTTCCGCGAAGAGCCTTTCCGCACGCCTTCGGATAGCTTATTCCTTCGGAAAGAAATCTTCTGACTCGTCGGTCGTACTCTTCGGAAAGCTGGAATTCCGCGCAGCTCCTCAGAAACTCCGCGTTCCCGCTCTCGCAGCCGAAGGACAACGCCTCCGCCCCGATGAAATCGAGGATTCTCGCCGCTCCGAAGGCGAAATCGTCCGCCGCCGCGGCAGCCGAAAGCAAAGGAAGCTCTATAACGACGTCCGCCCCCGCGAGAAGAGCGTGCTTCGCCCTCGTGAACCTGTCCGTAACCGCCGGTCTTCCGCGCTGAACGAAGTTCCCCGACATAAGACACACCAGAAAATCGCAGCCCGAAGCCTCCCGCGCAAACTTCATATGTCCGGCGTGCATTTTGTGAAAAGGATCGTATTCGCAAATAATTGTACAGAATTTCATACCGAAAACCTTTACAAGCGGATTTTTTTGTTATATAATTATAGTTACGTTTACGTGTCTACCGCTGTATGCGATAAACATTATACTAAAAAATCACAGATAAATCAATGATATGGAGGATCAAAATGTCAGGTCTTATCGAAGTATTCAAGAAGAAAGCCAAGGCTCTCAACAAAACGATCGTTCTTCCCGAGGGCGAAGAACCGCGTATCATAAAGGCGGCGGAAATGATTACCGCGGAAGGTTTTGCAAAGATAGTTATGCTGGGCGACGAAGCTAAAATCAGAGAAATCGCTCCCGACGCAAAGCTCGACGGCGTTAAAATCATCAATCCCGAAACCGATCCGCTCCGCAAGCAGTTCGCTTCTCAGCTTTACGAGCTTCGCAAGGCAAAGGGAATGACCGAAGAACAGGCTTACGCTCTTTGCGGGGACGTTATGTATTTCGGCGTTATGCTCGTCAAGTCGGGCGACGTGGACGGAATGGTAGGCGGCGCGGTTCACTCCACGGGCGATATGCTTCGTCCCGCTCTTCAGATTCTCAAGACGAAACCCGGCATCTCCACCGTTTCCGGCTACTTCGTGATGGAGCTTCCCAATAAGAACTACGGCGACGACGGACTTATGCTCTTTGCCGACTGCGCCGTCAATCCCAACCCCACCGCCGAACAGCTCGCCGATATAGCGATAGCCTCCGTTGACTCGGCAAGGGCTTATTTCGATGACGAACCCAGAGTCGCTATGCTCTCCTTCTCGACCAAGGGAAGCGCTAAGCACGAACTCGTGGACAAGATGCAGCTCGCGACTAAGCTTGCGCAGGAAAAGGCTCCCGACCTCGCCATCGACGGCGAACTTCAGGTCGACGCGGCTCTCGTGGAAAAGGTCGCGGCTCTCAAAGCTCCGGGCAGCAAGGTCGCGGGTAAAGCCAACGTATTCGTGTTCCCCGACCTCAACGCGGGCAATATCGGTTACAAGCTCGTCCAGCGTCTTGCGGGCGCAAATGCCTACGGTCCCATCTGTCAGGGTATGGCAAAGCCCTGCAACGACCTTTCCAGAGGCTGCTCCAGCGAAGACGTGTGCGCGGTAGTTGCAATGACCTGTATGCAGTGCAAATAATCCTAAAGAGGTACGAACATGAAAATTTTAGTTATCAACGCAGGCAGCTCCAGTCTTAAATATCAGCTCATCGATATGGAGAACGAATCCGTCATAGCCAAGGGTCTTTGCGAAAGGATAGGTATCGACGGAAGCAAACTTACTCATAAAGCTCACGGAAAGGAATTCGTTTTCGCCAATCCTATGCCCGACCACACCGTCGCGATAAGAATGGTTCTCGACGCCCTCGTGGACAAGGAATGCGGCGTCATCTCCTCGATGAACGAAATCTCCGCCGTCGGCCACAGAATGGTTCACGGCGCGGAAGACTATAATACCTCCGTTCTCGTAACCGACGACGTTCTCCGCGTCTGCCGCGAAAACATCGAGCTTGCTCCTCTTCACAATCCCGCCAACATTATGGGAATCGAAGCCTGCAAAGCCGTTCTTCCCGACGTTCCGATGGTAGTCGTTTTCGATACGGCTTTCCACGCGACTATGCCCGAGAAGGCTTATCTCTACGGCATTCCCTACGACGATTACAAGGAATTCCGCGTAAGAAAATACGGTTTCCACGGAACGAGTCATATGTTCGTTGCGGGAGAAGCGGCAAAATATCTGGGAAAAGACATAAAAGACCTTAAGATAATTACCTGTCACCTCGGAAACGGCTCCAGCATTACCGCGGTAGACGGCGGCAGAAGCGTAGAAACCTCTATGGGCTTCACGCCTCTCGACGGTCTCCCGATGGGAACGAGAAGCGGCTCCCTCGATCCGGCAGTCGTCGAATTCGTTATGAACAAAAGGCATATGACCGTTTCGGAAATGCTTAACTATCTCAACAAGAAGAGCGGTATGCTCGGTCTTTCGGGCGTCAGCAGCGACTTCCGCGACCTTACCGAAGGAAACGCTTTCGACAATCCGAGGAACAAGCTCGCCGTAGATATCTTCGCTTACGACGTCAAGAAATATATAGGTCAGTACGCTGCGGTTATGAACGGCGTGGACGTTATCGTTTTTACCGCCGGCGTAGGCGAAAACACTCCTTACGTAAGAGCGGGCGCGTGCTGCGGTCTCGAATATATGGGAGTCAGACTCGACTGCGAAAAGAACAAAAACTGTCCGAGGGGCAAAATTGCCGAGATCGGTGCGGACGACAGCAAGGTCAGGATTCTCGTTATCCCGACCAACGAAGAACTCGTCATCGCGAGAGAAACGAAGAGAGTCGCCGGTCTGTAAAAGCCGCGGGAAAGGAGCCGCCGAGGATACCCGGCTGCTCCGCGTTTACGGAAAGCGGATTTTAGTCGTTAATTCTTCCGCTTATCGGTTAAAAACAGTTGACAGTCCCGCCCGGAAATGTTATAATGAATTTTGGTATCACTCGATTAATACGACGGAGGTAACGATAAATGGCTGTACCGAAAAGGAAAATTTCCAAACAAAGAAAGCATACCAGAGTTGCTAACTGGAAGCTCGTGGCACCCTCTATGGTTGAATGCCCGAATTGTCACGAATACAAGCTTTCTCATCGCGTATGTTCCAAATGCGGAATGTACGACGGCAAGCAGATAGTCGATATGGGCGACGAAAACAAATAATTATTATAGAAAGTCCGATGGGATTCTGCTCCCTGCGGCATTTCGGAAAGTCCGAGGGTATTGCCTCGGCGCAATTTCAATGACTCTGAAGGAGCGCATTTTGCGCTCCTTTTTTGTTTTGCGTTTTTGTTTTGTGTTTTCGGCTATTTCTGTTTTTGCGGGTTTCTGCTCTGTCTTTCGTTTTTCTCTTTTTCAGTCTTTCCGTTCTTCTTTTTTATTCCGTCTTTCGTTCTATGTGCTTTTATTCCGCGGTAAGCTCCGCCACGAGCGCGTTCAACTTCGCGGCTTGTTCGGGAGAAACGAATCTTCCGATGATAGCCGCCATATTTCTTATCGCCGCGTTATCCAGCCTGCCCGCGCGTTTTTCGGCTTTTACGCTTTCGATTATGTCGCCGGTCAGAGCTTCCTCGCCTTTTTCGTTATAATAAGCCGCGAGTTTGCGGAGGTATTCCATTTGCTCCGCTGTATTCATAGGTCTGCTCATACGTCTGCCCTCCCGAAAAATTATCAATTTATTATATGCCGGCATATAATAAAATGACATTGCCCGAAAATCGTCCGTCCGACCTCTACTACCCGCCGATAAATCGTCCGAATTCCCGAGCCTCGCCCGAATTCCCGACTAACTTTGTACGGATTTGCCATCAGAAATCTACGTTCCGCCCGTAAATCGCACGGATTCCCGACTTAAAGCCGCACGTAAAGGAGAAAACCGAATGAATTATCTTCCTTTGATACTTGCCGCCGCCTTCTTTTTCCTGAACAAGCCGACCGCCGAAAAAGCCTCGCCCGACCTCGGGAAAATCGCTCCGCTTCTCGCCAATCCCGACGCGCTTGCGGCTCTCGACTGCGTAAACCGGCTTTTCGACCGAAAAACGAACGCGAACGAAAAAATGCCGATAATCTTCGAGCTTCTCGCCAATCCCTTCGTGTCGAAGCTTCTCGACGTCCTCGGCTCGAGTTTCGCGCAGGGTTTTTCGGGGCTTTCGTCCCTCGGCAGTCCCGCCTCCTCCGCGGAAAACGGTTTTTCTCCCCCGAACCCCCCTTCCTCCGAAAACTCCGCGACGGAAAATTCCTTCTCCTCCGACGGAAAAACGCCTCCCGAGAACTCCGCTTTTTCCGAGAAATCTCGCTCCGAAAATTCTCCTTTTGAACAATCTCCGTTCGAAAATTCTCCGTCCGAGAGCCCTTCTTTTGAAAAAACTCAATCCGAAAATTCCTCTTTTCCCGGGAAATCTTCGCTCGAAAATCCCGATTCGCCCTCGGATTCCGACCGCATTTACGAGGAAATAAGGAATTCCGTCCTCGACGCCCTCGTGAAGTAGCCCGCCCGCGCAATCGGGTTCCCGAAATTCGCTTTTTTGAAAATCTTCGGACTCTTCCGAAATTCGCTTTTTGAAAATCTACCGATTTTTTGGTGAATAAATATAAACTTTTTGTGAATAAATACGACCGTATTGCGAAAATCACTTCGTTTTTCGTGAAAAATTCGGGATTATTCCGTGAACAAGCCACAAATTCCCGATATATATGGTCCGAAAAAACCTCAAAACGCTTTTCTAAACCGAAAAAATATGGTATAATCACAGGCGGAACCAAGCTTGCGGTCAACTCGCGGACAAACAAAAGAAGGCTTATGGAAAACAAAAAAGACGCAAAAAAGCCTCTGACTTTCAAGAACAGAAAGCCCGGAGTCATCATTATCAGTTCGATTTTACGCCCGTTTATGCGGATTAAGCTGCGCAACGTCCCCGACGTAACGCCCGACGAGCCAGCGGTTTTTATCTGCAATCACGGCGAGCTTTACGGCCCTCTTTCGGCGGCGGTCGGAATGCCCTTCGACTTTCGTCCGTGGATAAACAGTCCCGTTTTAAGTAAAACCGAAGCCTATGATTTCGTTTTTGAAAATTCTATGAAGAATAATCGATCGCTTCCTGATTTTTTGAAGGTAGGGATTGCCGAAATCTGTCGTCTGCTGGGGACCTGGGCGCTCAATTCCTACAATCCGATTCCCGTCAGCAAGACCTCGATAAGCGCGCTCCGCGAAACTCTCGACAAGAGCGTGGAAGCCCTGACCGAGGGCGACAACATCCTGATTTTTCCCGAAAATCCGCAAGCCGAAAACGACGGAAAGTATAATAAAAACGGGCTTTCCGCGATATCGGGCGGCTTCGCTCACGTCGCGAAAAACTACTTCCGCAAGACGGGCAAAATCCTGACTTTTTACCCGATGTTCACGGACAAGCACACGCACACGATCACCTTCGGCAAGGCGATCGAGTTCAACCCCGACAACCCTCCCGCAGCCGAAAAAGAGCGGCTCGTTTCGCTCATCACGAGCAGTATGCGGGAGCTTATGGGCGAACCCGAGGAGCCGCTTCCCGAAAACCCGACCTGATTCGCGAATTCCGGAGTTCGTTTGATTAAATCGCGAGTTCGTTCAACCAATTCGCAAGGTCATTCAACAAACCCGCAAGTTCGTTTAACGATTCAATCCTTTTCGTTTCGGAAAAATCCGAATTTCCCCTCTCTTTTCGGGCAATTCCGAGGCTCTGACGTCGGTTTTACCGCAAAACAAATCCAACATATAACCGCCACTTTAACGCAACGTTTTCAACATTTAAAGGAAAAAGGACTGATTTATCGCTTTTTCAAGACTCAATGTTTACGAAACCACCACGGCTTTTTCACTTTGCGGAATTGATTCAATTCTGCTTTTATGACGATAAATCCACACGCTCACCTCTTTTTAGAGACAATTTGCACACTTATTTGCATAAATCACACTTTAAATATTCACCGCTTAACCTCTATACCAACCAATTCCAACGTACAGTTATCACTTTGAGGTATCACTCTTGACGCTTAAAGAAGAAAAGTTATTTTGTTGTGTTTGTAAAAAACTCAATGTCTACGAAACGGTCACTGATTTTTCACCTTCCGTTCAACACGACCTCGACGGACGCCCTCACGGCGAAGAACGCTACGCCCTCACGAAGTCGATTCAGGTCTGCCCCTACTGCCGCTACGCGAATTTCTCTGTCGACACCGAGATCGAAGGTTTTGACGCCGAAAAAGTCGTTCATTCGGGAGAATTTTTGGAGAGAGCGAAAAAAGTTTCGGGAGCGAAAAAATTCATTCTTTCGGCTTATTTGTACGAGAAGGCGCGGGACTTTATCACGGCAGGGTATTTGTATATGAACGCAGCCTGGACTTTTGACGACGAAAATGCTAAAAATTCACGCACGACTTCAAAGTTACACGAAAAATCGCAGGACAGCAACGAAGAAACTAAAAATTCACACATACCGGCTCGAACTTTTGACGATAAAATTGACAAAAAGAGATCAAGTAACGCTTCGTATACAAACGAGACTCGAACTTTCGACCATAAAATTAGCAGGAATCACTCGAACAGCGACAAAACAAGCGTCGGAAGCCTGAACGCAGCCCGGACTTTTGACGACGAAAATGCTAAAAATTCACGCACGACTTCAAAGTTACACGAAAAATCGAAGGGCAGCAACGAAGAAACTAAAAATTCACACATATCGGCTCGGACTTTCGACGATAAAATTGACAGGGAACGTTTGAAAAGCATTGAAGTTACGAATGAAAATCAAAATTTAAACGAAAAGCACTCTCAAAGTGTTCATTCTAAGGATTTTAAATGTGAAAACGATGAGGATTGCGCGAAGTATTTCAGAATTAAGGCTGCCGAATGCTTCGCGAAAGGCGGTTTTTCCGAGGATACCGCGGCGGCTCACTGCGATTGTCTGCGGAGAACCGGAGATTTCAAAGCCGCTCGCACCTTCGCAAAAAAGGCTCTCAAAATTCTCCGCCCCGAAGGCGAATTGTACGATTCTCTCAAAATTGAAATCGATTTGTGTCGGAAAAAAGACGATTCCTGTAAGGTTTTTGTACCTCGAAAGAAAGGATTTTTCGGATTTTTCCGCGGCAAAAAGAAATAATCGGCTGTTTTTAGCGCAAAAATAAGGCTCTTCTTATTATCGAAGAGCCTTTTTTTTATAGAAATTTTGAGCAATAGTTATAATGAATGCGATTTTTATTCATTACATTTATTAACATTAATTTAACTGTCCGTTAATACGATTTTGCCGTTTTTTCGCAGAAAAAGTGCGATTTTTTGCGATTTTTTGAGCCTAATTTTCCTGCGCGAGCCGGTCCGCCTCTGCCTGACGCTTGCGGTTTTCAGCCTTCACGCGCATCGTCGCGTCCAGAATCGTCTTCCTGATGCGGATGTTTTTGGGCGTGACTTCGAGAAGCTCGTCTTCGTTCAGAAACTCGATAGCCTCCTCCAGACTCATTTTGCGGACGGGAATCAGGCGCAACGCTTCGTCGCTTCCCGAGGCGCGCATGTTCGTGATGTGCTTGGTCTTGCAGACATTCACGCGGATGTCCTCAGCCTTCGGGGAGACGCCCACGACCATTCCTTCGTATACGTTGGTTCCCGGCTCGATGAAAAGCTGACCGCGCTCCTGTGCGTTGAAGAGACCGTAGGTAACCGCGACGCCCGTTTCGTAGGCGACAAGACTTCCTCGGTTGCGCTTGACGACGTTGTTTTTGGCTTTCATAAAACCGGCAAAAAGAGTGTTCATTATTCCTTCGCCCTTGGTGTCGGTGAGGAATTCGTTCTTGTAGCCGAAAAGACATCTCGCCGGAATAAGGAATTCAAGACGCATTCTCGAACCCATCTGCGTCATCTTCTGAAGCTCGCCGTAACGCGCGCCCACCTTTTCCATTACCGCGCCCATTGCGTTTTCCGGAACGTCGACGATAAGATTTTCGTAAGGCTCCAGTAGCACGCCGTTTTCTTCGTGGTAAAGAACCTTGGGCATTCCCACCATAAACTCGTAGCCCTCGCGGCGCATAGTTTCAATCAGAATGCTGAAGTGCATCTCGCCCCTTCCCGAAACTATAAACGTGTCGGGACTGTCGGTGTCCCTGACTTTAAGGGAAACGTCCTTCAGAAGCTCCTTGTAAAGCCTTGCGCGGAGATGACGGGAGGTTACGTACTTTCCTTCCCTGCCCGCAAAAGGTCCGTTGTTGACCGAAAAGCTCATCTCTATCGTGGGCTCGCCGATTTTCACGAATTCCACCGGCTCGGCGCAGTCGGGAGCGCATATCGTATCCCCTATCGTTACGTCGGGAACGCCCGCAAAACATACTATGTCGCCTACCGAAGCCTTGTCAACGTTGTAGCGGGTAAGACCTTCTATCTGGAAGAGATTGGAAATCTTGCTCTTATAGGGAGTCTGACGGTTATAGTAGTCGCAGACCGTTACTTCGCTGTTGGAAACTATCGTTCCTCGCTCGATCCTGCCTATTCCTATCCTTCCTACGTAGTCGTTATAGTCTATCGCCGAAACGAGAAGCTGAAGCTTACCCGTTTCGTCGCCCTCGGGAGGATCGATGTAACTTAAAATCGTATCGAAAAGCGGAACGAGATTCGTACCCGGGACGTCGGGATCGAGAGAAGCCGTTCCGGCTCTTCCCGAGCAGTAGAGAATAGGACTGTTCAGATCGCGGTCGCTTGCGTTGAGGTCGAAAAGAAGATCGTAGAATTCTTCCTTGATTTCCTTGGTGCGAGCGTCCTTCTTGTCGATTTTATTGACTACGACTATCATTTTGTGGCCGTATTCCATAGCCTTCTGCATAACGAATCTCGTCTGCGGCATAGGACCTTCGGTCGCGTCGATAAGAATGAGAACGCCGTTGACCATCTTGAGAACCCTTTCGACTTCGCCCGAAAAATCGGCGTGCCCGGGAGTATCGATTACGTTGATTTTGGTGTTTTTATAGACTATGGCGGTGTTCTTGGCGAGAATGGTTATGCCCCTTTCGCGCTCGAGAGCGTTGCTGTCCATAACGCAGGTTTCTACCTGCTGATTCTCGCGGAATTCGCCCGCCTGCCTGAGCATCGCGTCCACGAGAGTGGTTTTTCCGTGGTCTACGTGGGCAATAATCGCTATGTTTCTTATATCGTTTCTGACCATAACTTATCTCCTGATTACTAACTGACAAATTGTTATTATATCACAGCTTGTCCCGCTTGTCAAAAAAATTGACGGAAAAACCGCGCGAAAATCGATTTTTTTGTAGGTTCATAGGAATTTTCGTCGGAAATTGTCGATTTTACGCAGAAAAATCCGTCGGTTTCTGGCAGAAAATCCGTCGGTTTTCATACGAAAAGGAGCAGCCTGAGCCGCTCCTTATAGGGATCACGGGGAATTATCGGAAAAAACCCCGCGGAAATCGTCGTGTGAAAAAACTTCGCCGAGGAAAAACCGAAAATCGTCGGAGAAAAGAATCCGCGTCGGAAAAAACCGCGTCGAGGAAAACCCGAAAATTATTGGGCGAAAAGAATCTTTTCGTGGCGGAAAAGCCTACCAAGCCCCAGACAGACCGCAACGAAGAATACCACCGAGGAGGCGACCGTAACGAGGACGTTCACCGCGCTTACCTCGAACATCATCACGCTCTTTATCACGGCGGCGCAGTTGTAGACGGGGATAAGATAGAAATACCAGTCCTTCGGCAAATCCGAATAAGCCGAAATTATCGCGGCGACCATTCCGATTATGTACATCGGCATCGAAATCGAACTCGCTTCCTTTACGTTCTTGGCAAGCGTACTCGCGACCGAAAACAACGCGACAGCGGTCAAGGCTATCATGGATATCATAAGCAGCAGTATACAATAATCGCCGAACGCGTAGCTTACGTCACCGCTTATTCCCATTCCGGAGGCGAAACTGTCAAGACTGAAAGCCATTCCTATAAACGTACTGACCGCAACGAGGAGAGTTATTATGCCGTTGGCGAAAACCTTGGCGAAAATTATGTCCGTGCGCCTGACGGGAGTCATCATTATCGTGGCGAGAGTTCCTCTTTCCTTTTCTCCGGCTATTCCCTCCGCGCTTACGCTCATTGCGTTCGCGAAAAGCATAATCACGAGCATCATCGGGACTATCATCGAAATCACCGAAATCGAAATGCTGTCGCCCTTGGCAAGCTCGGTGTAATTATTTACGTATTTAATCGTGTCCACGCCCTGACTTTGCAGAACCGCAGCCCTGTAAGCTTCGAGCGCAGCCATAAACCGACTGTACGCGACGGAGGAACTCGTATTGACCGTATCGGCGTAGCTGTTGACCGAAAGCTTACCGTCTTCGGAAAAACCGAGAATCTCGGCGTAAAGCTGAATCTCGCCGCCCTTTATCTTATCCGAAATCTCGGACTCGGAAAGCTTGTCGGTCGATTCGACGCGAACCTTTCCCACGGCTTCGAGAAAAGGTTTGAATACCGCTATATCGCTCTCGGCTCCGCTCAACGCGACGACCGATTCCTTTTGCTGCGCGCCGTCCTGAGCGTTTTTCGTTATAAAGCCCATACAGGAATATATCAGAAAAACGATGAGCGCGGGCATTATAAACGTAGTGAAAATAAGCCTTTTATCGAGAAAGATCTTGTCAAGCTCCTTCTTCATTATCCTGAAAATATTGCTCACGGTCTGTCAGCCTCCTCTTCCTTGGATATCAGATCGAAGAAAAGGTCCTCGAGGTCGTTCGTAGCCGAGCCTTCGAGAAGCTTTTCCGTATAATCGCAGAGAAGCATTCTGCCTTTGTAAATTATTCCTATACGGTCGCAGAGCTTCTGCGCCAGATTCATTATATGAGTGCTTATAATTACGGTCTTACCGCGGTTTTTAAGCTCGGTAAGATAATCCGTGACGACGCGCGCCGTTACCACGTCAAGTCCGTTGGTCGGCTCGTCGAATACGATTATTTCGGGATCGTGGACGAGAGAAACGGCTATCGAGGTCTTTTGCTTCATTCCCTGAGAAAGCTCGCCGACCTTGACTTCGGCAAATTTGTCTATCCCGAACCTACGGAAAAGAGAAGCTTTCCTTTCCTGAGCAACGGACTTTTCGATTCCGTACAGACCGGAAAAGAAATCGTACAGGTAATTGGGCGTAAAACCGGCTTCGAGTTTAAGCTCGCCCGAGAGAAAAGCCATCTGCTTCTTCACCGAAATATCGTCGGACACGTCCTTTCCGTTCACGAGAATCGTTCCCGAATCGGGCTTTATCAGCGTCGCTATACAGCGCATAACCGTGGTCTTACCCGCGCCGTTGGGGCCAAGAAGCCCGAAAATCTCACCCGGACGAGTCTCGAAACTCACTCCGTCGACGGCGACCTTCTTGTCGCTCGTGGCGTTATCCAGCCGCATTTGCTTCCTCGAAAGCCTGAACGTCTTCCGTATATTCCCGACTTCGACCGTAATCCTTCCGCGACCGTTTACGTCGGACAAACCGCTCATAAGTCTTTACCTCCTTACTTTTAGCCCATTATACTATAACGATTGTTTTAAGTCAACAAAAAAGCGGAGAGTTTCTCCGCTTTAATGAAAATATTACAAACAGATTACAGGGAATTAACCGAAAATTACTCCGGATTATCCGAGAATTATCAGGAATTATCGGAAAATCGCACGATTTTTACGGGCGTTTTCGCAGAGAGAGTTTATAATTACTCAATGAGTTTATAATTATTCGCCCCGATATAGGTCGGATTCACGACCGCCTGTCGGTCTTCATACAGCGCATAGCGTTGAGTATCGCGATTATGCAGACGCCTACGTCGGCGAAAACCGCCCCCCACATATTCGTGATTCCGAACGCACTCAGAATCAGGACGATTATCTTTACCGCAAGAGCAAAGACGATATTCTGCTTGACTATCCGCATAGTCTTGACCGAAATCTTCCTCGCTTCCACGAGAGCCTTGAGATTGTCGTACATCAGAACCACGTCCGAAGCCTCTATCGCGCTGTCGCTTCCTACGCCGCCCATAGATACGCCTACGTCGGCTCTCATAAGCACCGGAGCGTCGTTGATTCCGTCGCCTACGAAGGCTATTACGTCGCCCTCCTTCTTGCTCTCGATGAGCCTTTCGACCTCGGCGACCTTATCCGTCGGCAGCAAACCCGACCTGTATTCGTCGATTCCTACCTTCTTCGCGACCGCAGAAGCGGCGGCTTCGTTGTCACCGGTAAGCATAATCGTTCTGACGCCCTGCCTTTTAAGCTCGGAGATAACCTCCGCAGCCTCGGATTTAAGTTCGTCTTCGACTACCACGCAGCCGAGATATTTTCCGTTTTCCGCGACGTATACGACGCTTCCGACCGTATCGCGCCCGATAACGGAAATCCCTTCGCCGTCCATAAGCTCTTTGTTTCCGCAGAGAATGACCGAATCCTTGCTCTCGGCCCTTATTCCCTTTCCGGCAATCTCCTTAATCTCGTAACCGTCCGAAAAATCAGCGTCGAATTCGCTTCTCGCGGTTTCGGTTATACATTTGGCAATCGGATGGTTGGAACCGCTTTCAGCGGCGGCTGCCTTGACGAGAATCTCCTTCCTCCTTTCGGCGGGGAAAACCTCGGTTACCGCAAACTTGCCCTTGGTGAGCGTACCGGTCTTATCGAAAACGAAGGTGTTGACCTTCTTGAGCTGTTCGAGATAGCTTCCGCCCTTAATCAGAATTCCTTTGCCCGAAGCTCCGCCGATTCCGCCGAAAAAGCTCAGCGGAACGCTTATTACGAGGGCGCAGGGACAGCTTACTACGAGGAAGGTAAGAGCGCGCATTATCCATTCTTTCCACTGTCCGGTGAAAATCGGAGGAATTATCGCGAGAAGAACCGCGGATATAACGACTATCGGGGTATAATAGCGGGCAAACTTCGTTATGAATTTCTCGGGCTGAGCCTTCTTGCCCGAAGCCGATTCGACCATATCCAGAATCTTTCCGACCGTGGAGTCGTAGTATTCCTTCTCGGCTCTTACGTGAATCACGCCGCCTACGTTTATCGAGCCGCTTAAACAGGAGTCGCCCTTCTTCAAATTAACGGGGAGGGATTCGCCCGTCAGCGCAGCCGTATCGAGAATCGCGTCGTCGCTCAGCAAAACTCCGTCAAGCGGAATCTTCTCGCCGTTCTTCACGACAAGCTCCGCGCCCACCGAAACGTCTTCGGGTTGGTACTCCCTGACCGAGCCGTTTTCAAACACGAACGCCTTGTCCGGACGTATGTCCATAAGAGAAGATATGCGCTCGCGGGATTTATCGACGGCGTAATCCTGAAAGTACTCGCCTATCTGATAAAATACCATAACCGCGGCGGATTCGGCGAAATCTCCCACTACGAACGCGCCCAGCGACGCTATCGTCATAAGAAAGTTCTCGTCGAATACACGACCGTGAAGAATGTTCCTTATCGCTCTCCATAAAACGTCGTAACCGATGAAAAGATAGGTCGCGCCGAAAAGAATCATCTCTACCCACCACGGCACTCCTATCAGCTTGACCGCAAAGGACAAGGCAAACGCGGCTACGGCTGTAATCAATCTCAGCTTCTTGTTCATAACTGTCCCTCCCGCTTATCCGCAGAACGTTAAATATTCAGAACGCAGTCGGGTTCGATATCTCCGGTAACCTTCTTTACGTCGCGAAGAACGGTTTCCATTCTGTCTTCGTCGGCGTTGACCGTAATCCTCTTGGAAATGAAATTAACGGAAACGTCCTCCATTCCGTCGATGAGCGCAAGCTTCCTTTCGAGATAAGCGGCGCAGTTTGCACAATCGAGACCTTCGATTTTAATAATCTTTTTCATAATTTTCTCCTTTCGCGGACACGAATCCGCATTCGATTTTGAATTTTTTAAACGAAGAAGAATCATTCTTCGATATGTTCCTTAGCCATACTCAGAATCTTCGTAACGTGATCGTCGAGAAGCGAATAGTAAACCTCCTTCCCGCTCCTCCTCGGAGCAACGAGCTTAGCCTGACGAAGCACGCGGAGCTGATGAGAGACGGCGGAATGAGTCATTCCGAGAAGCTGGGCGATATCGCAGACGCAAAGCTCGGAGGATATCAGACACCACAGAATCCGCGCCCTCGTAGGATCGCCCAAAACCTTGAAAAGCTCGGCAATCTCGATGATTTCGTACATATTCGGCATAGCCGAAGCAGCCTTCTTCATAAGCTCGGGATGGGTAACCACGCAGTCGCACGAGAAATTACAGTCCTCGCAATCCTTATCCGCAACGACTTTATCGCAGTCTTCGCGGCTCGCCGAAAGCTCTTCGTCCTTTCTCCTTCCGTAATCGTTCATAATTCCTTCCTCCAAATCAATCGTGTTTACGGTTGTTCAGTTGAACAGTTATTCATCTGTTTGTTTTTATTATATTCATTTCCGCGTCGGCTGTCAACGGTTTTTCATAAAGTTTTTTAAGATTTTTTCGGTTTTTCCGAATTTTATCTCCGAGAAGTCCTCGGCTTACGGGATTCTCGGTTTGGTTTTGCGTATTCTGGCATAAAAAAACCCGAGAGCTTATCGCTTTCGGGTATATTAAAAACAAAATCGTCGTTCGGACGGAAAATCCGCTTTTCCTTAATCCGAATAAATCAATCGTCGTCGATCGGCGCGTTCCTTATAAATCAATCGTCGTCGTCATCTACGGGAGCGTTCCTTCTTCGGGAGGAAACCGCGTTCTCGGGAATTACGTCGCCCGCTCTTATAAGGGCGTTCTTAGTGAGAGTCGGTCCGATAAGCTCCAAGATAAGTACGGAGAAAAGAATTATGTTCCTCACGAGCGCACCGTCGACGTCGCCCAGCTGTTTTGCGGTTATGGACATTCCGAGGGCTACTCCCGCCTGAGGAAGAAGGGTTATTCCGAGATTCTTCGTAACCTTTTCGTCGCATTTCATCATCTTCGCGCTTCCGTACGCGCCGAAATACTTGCCTATCGCGCGGGCAAGGATATAAACGACGCCGATAATCACTATGTCGAAGTCGGTAAAGACCTTGAGGTCGAGTTCGGCTCCGCAAATCACGAAAAACAAAACGAACAGCGGCGACGTCCAGCCGTCCGTTCTTTCCATAAGTTCCTCCGAAAAGTCGCACATATTGCAGAACATCGTTCCAAGCATCATACACGCAAGCAGCGAAGAAAATCCGACCTTAACGGGACCTATGTTGAATTTCAACAGAGAAAGTCCCGCGGTTATAAGGACAAAGGCTATACAAAGCGCAAGCCTTTTGCTTCCGGAATGGAATATCTTTTCGATAAAGGTCAGAATCATTCCCATAAGCGCGCCCAAACCCAAGGACGCGACTATTTCTATGAGAGGTTCGACGACTATCGAAACTACGTCCACAACTCCGCTCTGCATCGCTCTCGCTATTCCGAAAGAAACGGCGAAAACGACAAGCCCTACCGCGTCGTCGAGAGCAACTATCGGGAGAAGAAGGCTCGTGAGCTTTCCTTTGGCTTTATACTGGCGGACGACCATAAGAGTTGCCGCGGGAGCCGTAGCCGCAGCGACAGCACCGAGAGTTATCGCGGCGGGAAGGGAAATCTTTTCGGGCATAAGGAAGTGCAGACCGATAAGAGCCGCGTCCACCACGAGAGTCGCCGCAAGAGCCTGAAGAATTCCTATAACGGTAGCCTGTTTGCCCGTTTCCTTAAGGCTTTTGAGCCTGAATTCGTTGCCTATGGAAAAGGCGATGAACCCGAGAGCCGCGTTCGAGATTATTTCGAGAGCGGCAAGTTGAGAGGCGTCGTTAAAACCGATTCCGTCGATTTTAAGCGCGCCGAGAAGATACGGGCCGATAAGCACGCCCGCAACGAGGTAAGCGGTCACCGCGGGAAGCCTGAACTTCCTCGCTATACGCGAAACGAGAAGTCCCGCTATCATAGCGACGCCTACGCTGAGTAACGTTGTCATAATTACGCCTTCCGTGAAAAAGCGGCACTTTTGCGCCGCTCTTATTTTTTTAAGTTTTACGGGCGAGATTACGATGCGAACCCCGCCCGATAATTTCCGTATAGTTTCGGTTCAAGCCTTACTGCTTGATTCTTTCCATATATTCGCCCGTTCTCGTGTCGATACGGATCTTGTCCCCTTCGTTGACGAACATCGGAACCTGAAGCTCGTAACCCGTTTCGACCGTAGCCGGCTTGGTTACGTTGGTCGCGGTGTTGCCGACGGCGCCCGGTTCGCAGACCGTAACGAGAAGCTCTACGAAGTTAGGCGGTTCTACGGAGAAGGCTTCGCCCTTATAGAACTGAATGGTCGCTTCCATATTCTCGGTCATATATTTAAGAGCGTCTTCGACCTGACTCTTGTTGAGCGGAACCTGTTCGAAGGTCTCGGGATCCATAAAGTAATAGATGTTTTCGTCCGCGTAAAGGTACTGCATCTTCTTGTTCTCGATCATTGCCTTTTCGAACTTGTCGGTGGGGTTGAAGGTACGCTCCAGAACCGCGCCCGTCATAACGTTACGGATCTTGGTACGAACGAATGCCGCGCCCTTGCCGGGTTTAACGTGCTGGAAATCAACTATAACGTAAACCGCAGAGCCGTCGACAAAGGTTATGCCTTTCCTGAAATCGCCTGCTAATATCATATTTTCCTCCTAAGGGCTTACTTTTAGCCTGAATCAACTAATTTTGCCTCTGACTATAGTATTATAATATCTTTCGGCGAAGTTGTCAAATCTTTGATTCCATCTTGTGTAAAAATAACGAGATCTTCTATTCTTACGCCGCCCACGCCTTCTACGTAGACGCCCGGTTCGACCGTTCCGAGCATAGTCGGTTCGAATATCGTTTCGCAGAGAGGACTGAGATTGGGACTTTCGTGAATGTCGAGTCCTACGCTGTGGCCGGTGCTGTGCTGGAAGTATTCTCCGTAGCCTCTGCTCTTTATATAGTTCCTTGCGATCGCGTCCATATCGCAGCCCTTCATTCCGGGTTTAATCGATTCGAGCGTGAGTCTTTGCGCGTTAAGGACGGTATCGTAGATGTCCTTCATCTTGTCGCCCGGCTTTCCGACGAACACCGTTCTCGTCATATCCGAGCAGTAGCCCGCGTATCTCGCGCCGAAGTCCATAGTTACCGCGTCGCCCGCTTCTATCTTCTTCTCCGTGGGATGAGCGTGAGGCTTGGAACCGTTGAGACCGGATGCTATTATCGTATCGAAGGCAAGTCCTTCGCCGCCGAATCTTCTTATAGAGCATTCGAGTTCGATAGCAAGTTCGATTTCGGTTACGCCCGGTCTTATTACGTCGAGCATATGAGTGAATACCTTATCGGTAACTGCCTGAGCCTCGGCGATGTTTTTAAGCTCGTCGGGAGTCTTGTAGCGGCGAATGAATTCTATATCCTTACCGACGCCCGCGAATTCGACCTCCGGAATCGCCTTCCTGTAACCTTCGAATTCCGCGCAGGTCATTTCCGTATCCTCGAAACCGAGCTTCCTGACGCCCGTGGAGTGAAGCCTGTTCCTGATGTATTCCATAGTTTCCGCGCCGCCGCATACCACGACCTCCACGCCTTCTTTTTTAAGAGGAGCAGCCATTTCGCCGTAACGGAAATCGGTGATAAAGGTCGTTCCCGTTTTGGTCAGAAGAAGGAAACCCGCCGTGCTGGAAAAGCCGGTGAAGTAATATCTGTTTTTCTGCGACGTTACGAGAATAGCGTCTATTTCTTTGTTGAGTTCGAATAATTTCTTCGTGTCTTTCATATTTGCCTCCGAGTTGTATTTATTGGTAATTGCATAATCGCAATCGATTTGTCTGTTTTTATAAAGCCGATTTTCTTTCCTCGCATCCGAGACAGATTTTCATCATCGTTACCGCGTCCTCAGCCTGAGTTCCGTCCGATTCGCATATTACGCGCGCGTCGGGAGCGTATTCGAGAAGCACGGGCGCAAGAGGAGCAAAGTCGGGTCCGAATTTTTCGTCCGCAAAAGTGAGATGTCTGATTTCTCCGCCCTTTCCGTACTCGACCTTGGAAAAATGCACGTGCATTTTCTTCGTCTTTTCTTCGCCCGTAACGCCGCGGAGCAATTCAAGCGCGGACAGATATTCTTCGTAAGAATTCATTCCGCCCAGAGTCCTCGCGTTCAGATGACCGAAATCGATTGTCGGAATGAAACAGTCCGCAATCGTACAGAATTCCGCAACCTCTTCGAGAGTTCCTATCTGATTTATCTTGCCCATAGTTTCTATGCAGAAAAAAAGGTCGGAAAATCCGCTTTCCTTTATCCTTTCCGCAAGAAGCGCAAGCCTTTCCTTCGTAAGCTTAACCGCGTCCTCCCTCGTAAGCCTGCCGAGAGCCGCGGGATGAAAAATTATACGGTTTCCGCCCATAAGCCGAACCTTTTCCGCGCTCTTCAGAAGATAACCGAAGGACTTCTCTATCATAGCGTCGTCGGTGTTGGCTAAATTTATATAATAAGGAGCGTGAACCGAAACCTCGACGCCGAACCGCGCCGCGTTTTCTCCGATAAGAACGCATTTCTCGTCGGAAACGTTGACTCCGCGTCCGAAACTGTATTCGTAAAGCGACAAGCCCTTGCCGCTTATCCATTCGGGAGCCTGCTCGGAACGCTTGTTTCCTTCTTCGTAAAACGAGAGCGAATTCCCGCTCGGTCCGAATTTAATCATAGGAGCCTCCTTTTCCGTTCGTGAGCTTTTATAATTATTCGTTGGATTTATAATTACTTACTCGTAATTATCCGTAAGTCCTGTGATTACCTATCCGATAACTGCTCGCCCGATTTATAATCACTTGTCTTGGTTATAATTATTCGGCTTATCGGGTTTATAAGTATTCGTAAGTCCTGTAATTACTTGTCGGGTTTATAATTACTTATCCGACTTATAAGTATTCGGCGGATTTTACGGCTGCCCGTCGGTTACGCTCTTTACGTCGAGCCTGATACGGGCTTTGAGTTCCTCGACCGAATCGAATTTCATTACGTCGCGTATCCTCCGAGTCAAACCGAGATAAAGCCGCTTTCCGTAAAGATTCCCGTCAAAATCGGGCAGAAACGCCTCTATCCGAAGCTCGTCACTCCCGAGAGTAGGCCTTATACCTATATGGACCGCAGCTTTGAACCGCCGTCCTCCGATTTCCGTTTCAGCCGCGTATACTCCTTCCTTCGGAAGAAACTTTCCCGCAGGAACGGACAGATTAGCCGTGGGAAATCCGAAGGTCTTACCCAGACCGTCGCCTTTTATTACGTCCGAACCGATTATATACGGACGACCGAGAAATTCGTCCGCCTTCTCTATATCGCCCGCGGCAAGAGCCTTCCTTATCGCGGAACTGCTGACCTTTTCGCCTCCTATGAATACGTCGCCCACGACCTCGAAAGCCACGCCCTTTTCCTTCGCCATATCCTTAAGAGCGGTCGCGTCGGTTTCTCCGCGCACTCCGCAGGTGTAGTCCCGCCCGCAGACGACTCCGACTACGCCCGTCTTTATCAGCCCGTCAAAAAACACCGCGCCCGAAGTCTTCATCAGCCTTTCGTCGAATTCAGCCGCGATAACGGTCTTTATTCCCGTCTTTTCAAGCTCGCGGAGCCTTTCGTCAAAGGTCAGCACGGGCTTCTTTCCGTTCCCCAGAAGAGCGAACGGATCGTTTCCGAACGTGAAAAGCGCGGGCGTCGCGTCGGTTTCGGCAGCCTGCCTCACGGCTTCCGCAAGAAGTGCTCCGTGCCCCGTATGTATACAGTCGAAAAATCCCAGAGCCGCGCACAACCTTGTCTTCCCTTCGCTTCCGTAGGGGATTATATCGATTCCGTGTGAATCCATTTTTAACCGCCTTATCCGTCAAGTCTCGCCGCAAAAACGAGCTTCCCTTCCTTGCGCTCGGCAAGACCTATAAGCCCGTCCCGCGAATATACCGTGAAAAACCCGCCTTCGAATTCTTCGCTTATCGGCAGACTTATTCCGTTAAGAAGACGCTTTTCGTTCTTTTCGGGAACGTCGAAACGTTTAAGCCCGCCAAGCACGAATTCCGCCGGAAGCACCGCAGCTCCGAAATCGTCGCGGATTTCTTCGAGCGAAAGAGCGTCCTCTATCGCAAAAACGCCCGAATAAAGCCGTATCAGCGTACTCATATAGCCGACCGTCCCCAGACGAGCCGCCAAATCGCGAACAAGACTCCTTATATACGTGCCGCCGCCGCAGGTTATGTCGAATTCAAACGAACTTTCGTCAACCCGCCTTTTCAATTCAAACGAAAAGACCTCGACCTCCCTCGGACTTATTTCGACGGGAATATCGTTCCTCGCAAGTTTATAGGCGCGCACGCCGTTTACGTTTATCGCCGAATACGCCGGCGGAATCTGACTTATCCGTCCCGTAAGCTCCGGCAGAACGGCTCTTATTTCTCCTTCGTCGGGAACGCATCCGCGACCGAGTATCGCTCCGTAGGCGTCGAGAGTGTCCGTCGTTACTCCGAAGGAAAAGACCGCGCGGTACTTTTTCTTCTTCCGAGTCAGAAAGTCGAAAAGTCGGTTTGCCTTCCCGAGAGCTATCGGCAGAACCCCGGCCGCGCCCGGATCAAGAGTCCCCGTATGTCCGGTCTTCTCTCCGCCGCTCCATCTTCTTATCCTCGAAACCACGTCGCTCGACGTAAGCCCCGAAGGCTTGTTGCAATTTATGAAACCTATCATTCTCTTCTCCGCGGTCATCTCCCGAATCCGAGTTCGATATCGAACGCCCGTAATATGCGGTCGATTACGTCCTCGTAAAAGCCGCATATCGTACAGCCCGCCGCGACTTTGTGTCCGCCTCCGCCGAAAAACCTGCAGACCGCGCACACGTCCGTACCGTCCTTTCCGCGCATACCTATCTTGAAGGTGTTTTTCGAGCTTTCGGAAATACATACCGCCGCTTTTATTCCATCGATGTCGAGAATATTGTCCGCAAATCCGTCCGTATCCGCAAAAACCGCGCCCTCTTCCTCAAGGTCGCGCTCCCTCACCGTCATAACGGCTATTTTTCCGCCCGAATAGAGCCTTATTCCGTTCAAAGCCCTTCCGAGAAGCTTTATCCTCCTGTACGAGGTGTTCCTCCTGAGTCGGAAATTTATGAAATTGATGTCGACTCGCCCTATAAGCTCCGCTGCCGTCGTAAGCACGGCTTTATCGGTATTGGTGTTGGTGAAGGCGTTGGTGTCGGTGACTATCCCCGACATTATCGCCGAGGCTATGTTGTCCGTAATCTCCGCGCCGAGAGCCTTTATTATGTCGTAGGTCATCTGCGCCGCACTCGCCCGGTTTTCCACCCAGTTTACGGCGGCGAAATTGTCGTTGGTCAGATAGTGGTGGTCTACGTTGAAGTTGTTTTTGCAGCGGAAAAAGACGCCCCCGAGTTCTCCGAGCCGCAACCTGTCGCCGCAGTCCAGAGCTATATGAAGGTCGTACTTTCCCCGGAATTCCGTGGAGATATTTTCATAGCCCGAAAGGAAGGACAACCTCCCCATAAGAGTCGTGTCGCAATATATATCCGCTTCCTTTCCCGACGAAATCAGAGCCTCACGCAATGCTATGCCCGAACCCAAAGTATCCGGATCGGGACGGGTATGACAGAAAATCGCGACTCTTTCCGCCTTCCTTAAAGCTTCGACCGTCTTTTCAAAAGCCGTCATCGTTCTTCCTCTTCTGTCGGCTCGCCCGAAGAGCTTTTCTCCCTGCCCATAACGCTGTCTATGAGCCTGTCTATCTTTTCGCTGTATTCCATCGTGTCGTCGCGGAGAAATCTTATCTGCGGAACCGTTCTTATTCTCATTCCGCGCGAAAGCTCGCTCCTTACGAAACCAGCGCTGCTCTCTATCGCCGCAAAAGTTTCTTCGGCTTTCCTCTTGTCCGCAGAAAACACGCTTATATATACCTTCGCAAGCGTAAGCTCTTTATCCGTATCGACCTTCGTTACCGAAAACATCTCGGTCAGACGAGGATCTTTTACTTTATTTTTAAGAATCCCGTAGATGTTCCTTTGGAATTCCGCATTCAGTTTTTCAGTTCTGGGGGTACTCATCTTTCCTCCGTATACTCTCCCTTCAATAGCCGTCTGCCCTGCCTCCCGTCAAGAAAGCAGGGCAGTCAAGCCTTATTTTTCTTTGATTTCTTCTATTACGTAGTTCTCGAAAACGTCGCCGACCTTGATGTCGTTGTAGTTGACGAGCGAGATTCCGCATTCGTAACCCTGAGCGACCTCCTTTACGTCGTCCTTGAAACGCTTCAGAGCGGACATTTCGCAGTCCGTAACCACGACGTTGTCCCGATATACGCGGACTTTGCTGCCGCGGGATATCTTTCCGCCCGTAACGTAGCAGCCCGCAACCGTGCCTACGCCGGAAATCCTGAAGACCTCCCTCACTTCTGCCGTGCCGAGTATCGTTTCCTTGTACTTGGGCGCAAGCATTCCTCTCATCGCGGCGGTTACGTCGTCCACTGCGTCGTAGATGATCCTGTATATCCTGATATCCACGCCCTCTCTTTCCGCGGCGGCTTTCGCGTTGCTGTCGGCCCTTACGTTGAAGCCGATGATAATGGCGTTACTTGCCTTGGCGAGCATTACGTCGGACTCGGTAATCGCGCCGACGCCTCCGTGAATGGGCGAAACCTTTACCTCGTCGTTGGAGACCTTTATAAGCGAGGACTTCAACGCCTCCAGACTTCCCTGAACGTCCGTCTTTATGATAAGATTGAGGTTCTTCATATTCTCTTCGCTTATCTTCGAATAAAGGTCGTCGAGAGATACCGTAGCGGAAACGTTCGTTCTCGCAAGCTTTTCCTTGTCTTTTCTCTCGCTGGCAACCTGCTTGCCGAGCTTTTCGTCAACCGAGAACATAACGTCGCCCGCATTCGGCACCGCGGAAAATCCGAGAACCTCTACCGGCATGGACGGACCGGCTTCCTTTACGCCCCTGCCCTTTTCGTCGAACATAGCCTTGACCTTTCCGTCGGCGGTACCCGCGATTATATAGTCGCCCACCCGAAGAGTTCCGTTCTGGACGAGAGCCGTCGCGACCGGACCTCTGTTCTTGTCGAGCTTGGCTTCGATAATCGTTCCGCTCGCGCGCTTGGCGGGATTGGCTTTAAGCTCCCTGACTTCGGCGACGATAAGAATCGCTTCGAGAAGCTCCTTTATGCCCGCTCCCGTCTTGGCGGAAACGTTTACCATTATGTTGTCGCCGCCCCATTCCTCGGGAACGATTCCGTATTCCGTGAGCTGAGTCTTGACTACGTCGGGATTTGCCGTAGGCTTATCCGTCTTATTTATAGCGACGACGATAGGCACCCCCGCAGCCTTGGCGTGATTTATCGCTTCGACCGTCTGCGGCATTACTCCGTCGTCGGCAGCCACTACTATGACCGCTATATCCGTAACCTGCGCTCCCCTCGCACGCATAGCCGTGAAGGCTTCGTGACCGGGAGTATCGATGAACGTGATGGGTTCGCCGTTTATAACGACCTGATACGCGCCGATAGCCTGAGTTATTCCGCCGGCTTCGCCCTTGGTTACGTTGGTGTTCCTTATCGCGTCGAGAAGAGAGGTCTTTCCGTGGTCTACATGTCCCATAACCGTAACTATGGGCGCGCGCTTTTCGGTGTCGGGAAGATTGTCTTCGTCCGACTTGACGCCCGCGTTGAGCGTATCCTCCGCCGATTGTTCCAGCTTGAGCGTCAAAGTTACGCCGAAAAGACTCGATACGTATTCCGCGACGGTAAAGTCTATCTTGTCGTTGATGGTCTTGATTATTCCTTCGGCAAAAAGCTTCTTTATTATCTCCGCGACCGATACGCCTATCTTTTCGCTCAGATCCTTTATGACTATCTCTTCGGTATTCACTACCGCGTGATCGATTTTCTTGATAATCGGCTCGAACTTGGTTTCCGCCTTCTTGGGACGCGGACGACGGACTACGTCTCTGTCGTAATCTTCGTAAGACCGGACGAGCATATTGTGCTTGGATTTCGGACTACTCTTCTTTTCCTCCGTACGCTCCTGAGTCTTACCCGTGAAATTCCTCTGCTTCTGCGCGGGCGCGGGCATAAAGTCTGCCCTCGGCGCGCCTCCTCTCGGAGCGGAAGGTCTTGAAGTCCTCTGAGCGTCGTCCTTGTCTTTTCCGAATCCGCCCTTGAACGAATCGGAAGGCTTGGGTTGTCCGGGACGGGACGGTCTGTCCGCAGCGCCCTGACGAGCGGCTCCCGCAGGCTTCTGTCCCCTGCCCTGAGGCTTGCTTTCCCTCGGAGCCTTGGGAATCTCGGTAAGAAAACGCCTTACCTTGACTACGCCCTTGTCGTCGGTATATACTCTCGTGGTTTCGTTGGGATTGGTACTCTTCACGACGACCGGCTCCTGAGCCTTGGGCTTCTCTACGGTCTGAGCCTTGTCGGAAACCTGAGATTTCTCCGCGGTCTGAGGCTTTTCCGCAGAATTGTCGCGAGCCTGAGCCTTCTCGGCAGCCTGAACCTTATCGGAAGTCCGGGATTTATCCGCAGACTGAGATTTATCGGAAGCCTGAGCTTTCTCGGCAGACTTGTCGCGGGACTTTTCGGAAGATCTCTTATCCTTCGCAGCCTTGGGCTTATCCGGAGAAGCGTCCTTTTCGGGCGCGGATCCGACCGGGCCCTCGGCAGACTTTCCGCCCGCGCGGGCAGCGTCCGCAGCCTTTTCGGTTTTCTCTTCCTCGGCGCGCTTCAGCTCGGCGGCTCTTTCAGCCTCCTCGGCTTCCAGCCTCGCTCTCTCTTCGGCAGCCGCAGCCGCAGCCGTTTCCGCACTGAGCCTCTCGGCAGCCATCTCTTCGTGTTTTACACCGATTGCTTCGTGAATCCCCTTCACGCGCTTTTTCGCATCCTGAATCTTCACCCGAATAGCCGTTGCCGTCTTATAGGTGTTGGAACGCATGGTCCTCAGATTTCCCATCTGTCCCTGAGCGGAACCGCTCTCCTTATTCTTTACTGTCAATCGGTTGTACCTCCGTATATTGTTTGAAATCCCCGAAGGGATCCTTTTTCGTTTCCCTGATAACCGAACCGCCCAGACCTTTGTCCGTTACGGTCAAAACCTTTACGTCGCTCTTTCCCGTTATCCGCGCGAGATTTTCCGCCGCCGTAACGTATAGCGGAACGCCCTTCTCTTCGCAGTACCGCGCAGTCTTTTTCCGCGCGCTCTCTCCGAGATCGTCCGCTATTATCACTACCTTCGGATGAAATCTCCCGCCCGCAAGAAGCTTGTCGCAGCCGAATATCACGCTGCCCTTCCTTATCGCAAAGCCTATGTAAGCCGCCGTCTTTCCCTTCATCGATTACTCTTTCCGTTAAGGAACCTATATTTCCTTCTCCTTTTCTTTAAGCAGCGCGGAAAGCCTTTCCGAAAATTCCTCCGAGCATTCGCATTTCAGAATCTTCCCGAGAAGCTTCCTGTTTCCGCACTTTTTAACGCACTCCGGCGAAGCGCAGACGTACGCGCCCCTTCCTCCGGATTTTCCGCCCGCGTCTACCTCCGCGCCCGACGAGCCGAAAACTATCCGGACGAGCGACGACTTGGGCTGCATCTTCCTGCATAAAACGCACATACGCTCCGGAACTTTCTTCGCGCGTTCCATTACCTTATATCTTCGGAGCCGCTTTCATAGGCTTCTCCGTCTTCGTCGCGATTAACCGGCTCGATAAGCCCCGAACGAATCGCCGCGGACATCGACTTTACGTCGATCTTCCAGCCCGTAAGCCTTGCCGCAAGACGGGCGTTCTGTCCTTCCTTTCCTATCGCAAGACTGAGCTTTTCGTCCGATACGATGACCTTGGATTCCCTCGTTTCTTCGTTGGCCTGAACCATAAGAACCTTAGCCGGCGACAATGCGCGGGCTATATAATCGAGAATATCGTCGCTGTACGCGATTATATCAACCTTCTCGCCGCCGATTTCGTTTACGATGGCGTTGACTCGCGTTCCTCTGTTGCCTACGCACGCGCCCACCGCGTCTATGTCCGGATCGTTCGACCAGACCGCAATCTTCGTTCTGTATCCCGGCTCCCTCACTATGTTCTTTATCTCGACTATGCCCGCTCTTATTTCCGGAACTTCCTGCTCGAAAAGCTTACGGATAAAGCCTACGTGCGTCCTCGAAAGAATAATGCTCACGCCTCTCGGACTTTCTCTCACGCACTTGATGTAGACCCTTATCCTGTCGCCGATTCTGTAATGCTCCAGAGGATTCTGGTCGGGCTGACGCAGCATTCCTTCCTGATCGATTCCTATTTCTACGTAAATCGTACCGTCCTCGGCGTTTATACGGCCGACGGTACCGAGAATAAGTTCGTTTTCGCGGTCGCTGTACTTGGCGTAGGTTACGTTCCTCTCGGCTTCTCTTATCGCCTGAGTAACTATCTGCTTGGCTGCCTGAGCCGCAATCCTTCCGAAATTCCTCGGAACGATTTCGACCTTATACTTATCGCCGACGTTATAGGTCTTCTTTTCCAGACGGGCGTCCTTTAAAGAAATCTCTTTTTCGGGATCCTCGACGGTCCTGACGACGGTCTTGTACGGGTATATCTTGTCGCCTACGCAGCAATCGGGATTCTCAATCCTCGCTTCCTCGAGAGAAATCTCCTTGCCCGCGTCTTCGACCTCTTCCACTACCGTCTTGTAAGAATATATCGCAATTCTGCTTTCGTCCGGATCGACCTTGACTTCCACGTTGGCGGCTTCGCCGAAATTCTTCTTGTACGCCGAAGTGAGCGCGGTTTCCAAAGCCGAAAGAATGAATTCCTTGTCTATACCCTTTTCCTTTTCAAGGTCGCCGAGCGCAGCGAAAAAATCTTTATTGATCATTGTATCTGTGCCTCCGAAAGATGCTAAAATCTGATGAGAGGTTCGACGTGCGCTACCTTCGCCCGCTCGAAACTCATCTCTTCCTTCCCAGTATCGACGGTGAACGTCCTTTCGTCGAATCTTCTGAGATAGCCTTCGTATTTCTTTTTGCCGTTTTCGTCCTTCGCGAATAACTTCACGATTATTTCCTTATCGAGATTCTTCCTGAAATCTCTGTCCGTTTTAAGCGGCCAATCTATCCCCACGGAGGACACGTTAAGCGTATACGGCGCGTCGTCCGTCGGATCGAGAACGTCAAGCGGCTCATCGATCGCGCGGTGAAGCCTCTCGCAGTCGTCAATCGATACTCCCCCTTCCTTGTCGATGAAAATCGTAAGATTCATTCCGTCGAATTTCTTCGCGTACTCGACTTCGATAAGCTCGAGCCCGAAGCTCTCCGCATAGGGTTTTACAAGTTCAAATACTTCCGTTTCAACTCTGTTTGCCACTTTATCCGCTCCTCGGAAAATAAAAAGCTCTATACACAAATTTAGAGCGGAACCTGAATCCCACTCTAAAATAAACTGTATATCTTAGTGTATTGATTATACCACATCGAATTTCATTTATCAAGCGTTTTTAAGCGGTTTTTACGGTTTTTTGCGTTTTTTGCCGAGAAAATCCGCCGCCGCCGATAAATTTCCGGCTCCATCGTCAGAACCGAAGCTTCTTTCCGAGCTTTTTTACACAATGTTTCATCTCTTTTATCGCGAATCTTGCGTCGCGCTTTCCCTCGTCCATCACTTTCTGCGCCTTGGGGCAGTTGTCGACGACGAGCATTCCTACGACCGCGCCGAGAGCAAGTCCCGCCAAAAACTGAATTTTCATATTTTCCTCCTTTGCGGATAACCGCTTGTTGCTATTTTGCGCACATTTCGTTCAATAATCCTTCCAAATTTTCACAAAACTTTTTCAATTATCGTCTTTAGCGTGAAAACCGAGATTGATTTTCACTTTTTCGAAAAGAAAACGGCGTATAATTATTCCCGAAAAGCTCATACTCGCTTAAAGAAGATATTTCAATACGGAGGAAAAATGAAAAATTCACAGAATAATCACGAATATTACTCAATGGCCGAAACCTGCCGAAACCGATGGTTCGATTATTGGGCGGAGGAGCCGCAGAACGAGGACTATCACCTTTCGGTGACGACGCCGCGCGGCACGGACAAGAAGCGTCGCGGGAAAAAATATTAAGAGGTGAGAAATGAACGAATTTAATTTTAAAGAGCCGTGCGCGTTTTTGGGGCTGTCGTACAGACTATTCCCGGAAGAAAATTTTTCGGGAGGAACTGACGAACGTAAACGCGAAAATAATTGTAGCGAATGTAATTTTACAGGCTCGGACGAAAATAATGAGAAAAGCGAAAAAAGCTTTTATTACGGCGAAAATCGGATAAACGAGGAAAGCCGGAATTGCTCCGAAAAAGAAAAAAGAGCGGAAGAATTTAACGAAAACGATCGGAACGACGAGGAAAACGACGGGGAAAAATTCAACCGCGAAAAACCGCTCGACGAACGGGAAATCCGCAAAAATCGAACCTGGCACGAGGCTCTGAAACGGTCGCCAGACTGCGGAAACACGGTTTCGGTGCTGAATTGTCTCGTGAAAAACGTCGGAATGGCTTACGATTGCATCAATGCGGTCCTTCCGTTCGTGAAAAATGAGCGTTTTGCGAACCTTATTGAAAATCAAGAGAAAAAATATGGCGAATTTCTGATGAGAGGAAGAACTATCGCGGAGGACCTCAACGTCGAACTCGAACCGAGCGGAAAGCTCTCGCAGAGTTGGGCGAATCTTATGATAAAAATGAAGTTAATGATGAACTCTTGCACTTCACGAATCGCGGAAATGATGATTCAGGGGACGACTATGGGCGTCATCGATATGGGACGGCTCCTTCGCCATACGCCCGACGTCCTTCCGAAAACCCTCGACCTCGCACGCGAAATTATGGAATTTGAAGAGGATAAGATAGAAATTCTTAAATATTATCTGTGAAAAGTTAATAGTTTGTGAAAAAAGTTTTCGTCATCTTTTGCGAACGGCGCGCATACTATGGAGTATGGATATCACCTTCGCCGAACTCAGAACGAAAAGCGTTATCAACACGCAGGACGGAAAATGCCTCGGAAAGCCCTGCGACCTCGTTATTGCCCTCAAGGACGCCTGCGTCATCGGCCTTGTCGTCCCGGGCGAACGAAAATTCTGGAAAACAGCCGAGGACGTTTTTATTCCTTGGGAAAAAATCGTCAAAATCGGAGACGACGTGATTCTCGTGAGTATGCCCGACGCAATTTGCAGCTGATTTTTGCATTGTTTTTTCTCCTTCATTACGGAAAAAGCCCCGACTTTACAGCCGAGGCTTTTTCGTTTTACGGGTAAATCCCGAGATTATCGGTATTATTTACCATTGATTGCCTTTTCGATAGCGGCGATAGTTGCGTCGTAAGCAACCTGAAGAGCTGCGGTACCTTCCGCTGCGTCGATGTTAGCCTTACCCTGTTCGAGAAGGGACTGAACGAGCGCCCAAGTTTCCGCGGTGTAATCTTTCTGATTGAGAGAATCGACGTAATTCTGAAGGTTCTGTTTGTATTCAGCCTTCTTTCCGTTCGCTATCTCTCTATCCTTTTCCTTGTTGTTGACGGCGTCAAGGAGAGCTTTTGCTTCCGCGAGAACGTCGTCAGCGGTCTTTTCGGAACCTTCTTCCGCTACGAAAGTTCTGAGCATTTCGACACCCTTTGCAAGAGCGACTTTGAGTTCCTCCTGCTGAGCCGCGAAATAATCGTTCTTATCGATAGCTTCGTAGTATTCCTTGAGAGCGTTGATCTGAGCGAGAGTTTCGACGACTTCGACAGCCTTCATACCTTCGACCGCGTCGCCGTAAGCCTTAGCAACCGCTCTGGTTCCTTCGGCAAGCCGAATGCCTTCGATACCGGTAGTATAGATATTGGTGAGCGCCTTCCAATTTTCGTCGCTGTAATTATCCATAATCGCTTCGTAAGCTGCGTAAGCGACTTTGAGCTGATTGACGTAGCCCGCTTTCTGAAGATTACCGGCTTCGATATCCTCTTCTCTCGTCATAACCTTATCCATTGCGGTAACAGCCTGATTGAGAATGGTTTCGGGATTGGGAGCGCCGCCTTCGTATTCGCGGAGAGCAACGAGAGCTTCTTCGTAAATCTTAACGATTTCGGCATAATCTTCTTCGAAGTAAACTTCTTCGTCATAAGCGTTGAAAGCTTCTACGAGAGCCATTATGCTTTCTTTGGTTTCAAGCTCGGGGACGTTTCTGATGCTTTCTACGGCATTACCGTAAGCTGCCGCAACGGCTCTGGTGCCTTCCGCAAGTCTGATACCTTCGATACCGGTGGTGTAGATATTGGTGATGGTCTTCCAGTTTTCTTCGGAATAATAAAGCGCATTGAGGGCTTCGTAGAAAACTTTGAGTTCTCTGATCTTACCGTCTTTCGCAGCTTCGCCCATTGCGATGTCTTCTTCCTTGGTCATAACTTTTCCCATAGCTTCGACAGCCTGATTGAGAATGGTTGCGGGAGAAGGAGCGCCGCCTTCGTATTCGCGGAGAGCTTCGAGAGCTTCTTCGTAAATCTTCGTGATTTCGGCGTAATCTTCTGCGAAATAGTCTTCTTCGTTATAATCGTTATAAGCTTCTGCGAGGGCAGCAACGGCAGCCTTTACTTCATCGGAAAGCTGAGGAATTTCTTCCATAGCCCTGAGAGCGTCAGCCTTAGCGGCAGCAACCGCTCTGGTTCCTTCGGCAAGCCGAATGCCTTCGATACCGGTAGTATAGATATTGGTGAGAGTCTTCCAGTTTTCTTCGGTGTAATCGAGTTCGTTCAGAGATTCGTAGTAATTTCTGAGTTCTCTGATAGCTCCGTCTTTCTGAAGATTACCTGCTTCGATATCTTCTTCCTTGGTCATAACCTTATCCATAGCTTCCTTAGCCTGCTTGACGATGGTTTCGGGAGTAGGAGCTCCGCCTTCGTAAGCGCGGATATTGGCTACGGCTTCGAGATAGATCTTAGCGATTTCGAGATAATCTTCTTCGAAATAATCTTCTTCGTTATAAGCTTCGAATGCGGCTACGAGTTCGTCGATAGCGTCGGTGTATTCGATCTGAGGAACGGCTTTGATTGCTTCGATAGCTTCTGCCTTTGCAGCGGCTACGGCTCTCGTTCCCTGAGCGGCGTTGATTGCGGCTACGCCCGCTTCGTAGATATCAATAATCTTCTGAAGATTTTCGTCGGTATAATAAAGAACTTCGATTCCTTCGTAAACGACGGTGAGTTCTCTTATCGCGCCTGCTTTAGCGGCGTCGCCGGCTTCGATATCCTCGGCCTTGGTCATAACCTTTTCCATAGCGGCGATTGCCTGATCCGCGATAGTATCGGGATTGGGAGCGCCCTCGGTATAGGAACGGATAGCTTCGATGGCGCTATTGTAAATCTTATTGATTTCCGCAAGGTCTTCAGCCCAGTATTCGTTTTCCATAAGAGCTTCGTAAGCGGCGATAAGTCTGTCGAGAGCGTCTCCGGAATCGAGTCTTTCGACGGCAGCCATAGCGTCCATAGCGGCTTTCTTCGCAGCGGCAACCGCTCTCGTTCCTTCCGCAGCGTTGATTGCTTCTACGCCCTTATTGTATTCGGATTCGAGTTCAGCCCATTTTTCTTCGGAATAATAAATCTCTTCGAACTTTTCGTAATAAGCTCTGAGATCTCTTACGGCACCTGCTTTAGCGGCTTCGCCCATCGCGATGTCTTCTTCCTTGGTCATAACTTTTCCCATAGCTTCGACAGCCTGATTGAGAATGGTAGCGGGCATCGGAGCGCCTGCTTCGTATTCGCGGAGAGCTTCGAGAGCTTCTTCGTAAATCTTCGTAATCTCGGCTTCGTCTTCCGCCCAGTACTCGTTTCCTTCGAGAAGAGCCTTGTATTCCGCCATAAGAGCTACGATTTCGTCCGCAGCCTTATACTCTTTAATAAGAGCGAAAGCCTCGGCGAACTTCACCTTATAAGCGTCGAATTCTTCGAAAGTATCGATACCTTCCGCGAAATCCCTTCTGACCTGTTCGACGAGATCGTTAAGAGCCTTCCAGTTTTCTTCGGAATATCTGACTTCGTTTTCTTCGGCGATAAGGGTTTCGATTTCCTTGAGGAATTCCGCCTTAGCCTGTTCTACGAGAGCCTTTTCGTCGTCCTTCCCGGGAGCGGCTGCAAGAAACTCTACCGCTTCCTTATAGATGTCTTCGGGAAGCACTTCAAGTTCTTCGTATCCGAGCATATCTTCGATTGCTTCGTCTACGTACTTGGACATAGCCGCATAAGTACCGGCGGTATAATCCTCGGCGTTATAAGTTTCGAACAATTCGGCGAGAAGAGTCATATAGGTCTTATAAGCGTCGATATCTTCGAAATACTTATCGTAAGCAGCCTGAGCGGCTTCTCTTTCCGTAGCGGCTTCGATTGCTGCAACGGCATCGGTATAGCACTTTTCAACCGCTTCTCTGTCTTCGGGACGATAGAAGTTAACGTCGACCTTCGCGAATTCGAGTTCGGAGAGAAGATTCCTGACGAAGAATTCGAATTTAAGCTGATACATAGCGACGAGTTCCATTTCGCCTTCGACTACCTGATTGTCGAAATCGAAGAGCTTGCCGTTATAATACCAACCGATGAATTCGTTTTTGCTTCCTACGTTGGGATCGTTGGGCTTGTCGAGTTTGGAGCCGTATTCTACGTAGTCGGAATAGATGACCGTGTCGTCAAGTATGTACTTTACGACGTAGCGATTTGCTTCCCAGTGAGCGTAGACGGTGATGTCTTCGTAAATCTTGGTGTTGAAGTCGAACTTCTTGCCGCCTTCTTTTTCGGTGAACCAGCCGAGGAAGGTATGTCCTTTCATAGTGGGATCCTTCGGAGCCTTAGCCGGCGTTCCGTAATCGGTAACGCTCGCGCCCACGAAAGAACCGCCGTTGGAGTCGAATATGACCGCCGGAGAGAGTGTGGAAACGACCTTGTAAGGAAGTTTCGCTTCGCGTCCGTATAACGTAACGGTAAGTTCGAATTCGCCGATCTTATCGGTCGCCATTCCCTTTACCATATCCTTCGTTACGTTGAAGGTGGATGTGGTACCATTATCGAATGTAACGCGTACCTTGAGCTGTGTTACGTCGTAAATAGCGTATCTCGCGAAAACTTCGGGGAATTCGCCTCTGACGACGTCCATGGATTCGATCTTAAGCTGGCAGGCAGCCAAACCGAGGACCATAGTCAAAGCCAGTACGAGCAACAAGCTGAGTTTCAATAACCCTGTCTTTTTCATTGTTTCCTCCTATTTTTTTAATGGGCCCTATACCATTAGATCGGATAAAAGCATCGACTTATCAGCGCACCCTGAAAACGGTTTCCCGCTCCTGCAAGGATGAGAGTCCTGCGCATCCGCACAACCGCCGCCGCAACGCAATCCCGTTAAAACGGCGTCGCAAAATCCGAAAATCCCCGCGGAAAGATACCCTTCCCCGAGGTGCGTCCGAATTCATGCGCAGCTGCCGTCGGATCCGCGGTTCCTCGTCCTCATAGGGTCACGGACGAAGTTCCGTCTGCATTCCGGGTGCAGTAATGAACGTCGATACTTACACCTTTACACTATTATAACCGATAATTTTCGTTTTGTAAAGAAATAAACGCAAAATTCATAGACTTATCCTGAAATATTTTTCCTTCTTCCGTACGGATACTCGCTTTTTTGCGCAAAAACCACCTTGTTGCGTTATTTTCAAGGTTATACTTGACCACTGTAAATCGTTCAAACGTTCTTGTTCTGCTCAAAAATCAAAAAACGCCCTTTCCTTACGCGGAAAAGACGTTTTTGCAAAGTAAACTTATCGGGGCAACGACTACGTTTCAGCCGCATTTCCGAAAATCAAAATTCCAACCTTTCTTCTATCCAGCTCGTCAGAGATTCCACGGGAATCCTTTCCTGAAGCATAGTATCCCTGTTTCTTACCGTTACGCAGCCGTCGGTTTCCGTATCGAAATCCACCGTAACGCAATAGGGAGTTCCTATTTCGTCGAACCTGCGGTAACGCTTTCCGATACTTCCCGCGTCGTCGAATTCGACGGCAAAACGCTTCGCGAGCATAGAGTGAATCTCCTCGGCTTTCGCGTTGAGCTTCTTGCTGAGCGGAAGAATCGCAGCCTTTACGGGAGCAAGCGCGGGATGGAGCTTAAGAACGGTTCTTACGTCGTTTTCGCCGACCTCCTCCTCGCAATAGGCGTTGCAGAGAAAGGCGAGAGCCACTCTTCCCACGCCGAGCGACGGCTCTATACAATAGGGAATATACTTTTCGTTGGTTACGGGATCGAGATAGTCCATTGGCTGACCGGAAACCGCCTGATGACACTTGAGGTCGTAGTCCGTTCTGTCGGCTATACCCCAGAGTTCTCCCCAGCCGAAGGGGAAGTTGAATTCGAAGTCGGTCGTAGCCTTGGAATAATGGCAAAGCTCCTTCGCGTCGTGGTCGCGGAGCCTTAAATTGTCGCCCTTGATTCCGAGAGTTTCCAGCCAGTTCCTGCAGTAATCCTTCCAGTAGCCGAACCACTCCAGATCCGTGCCGGGCTTACAGAAGAATTCAAGCTCCATCTGTTCGAACTCCCTCGTTCTGAAAATGAAGTTGCCGGGGGTTATTTCGTTTCTGAAGGATTTTCCGATCTGTGCGATTCCGAAGGGAACCTTCTTCCTCGAAGTCCTCTGGACGTTCTTGAAATTCACGAAAATGCCCTGAGCCGTTTCGGGACGAAGATAGACCGTAGCGGTAGAATCCTCGGTTACTCCCTGAAAAGTCTTGAACATTATATTGAACTGCCTGATGCCCGTCCAGTCGTGCTTTCCGCATTCGGGACAGGGAATCTCGTGCTCGGCGATAAAGGCTTCGAGCTCCTTGTCTGTCTTTCCCGAAGGAGTATAGTCGAGACCTTTTTCCGCGCAGTATTTTTCTATGAGAGTATCGGCTCTCTGACGAGTCTTGCAGCCCCTGCAATCCATAAGAGGATCGGTGGCTTTCTTTATGTGTCCCGAAGCCTCCCAGGTCCTGGGATTCATAAGAATCGCGCAGTCTACCCCGACGTTATATGGAGATTCCTGAACGAATTTCTTCCACCAGGCGCGCTTTACGTTGTTGATAAGCTCGACGCCCAAAGGTCCGTAATCCCACGTGTTGGCGAGACCGCCGTAAATTTCGCTGCCTGCGTATATGAAACCTCTGCCTTTACAGAGATTGACGATTTTATCCATAGTTACTGCCATAATACCTACAATACCTCCTCGGAGTCTTTCCGACTGATTTTACAATACGCGCGGGCTTTTGTCAAGCAATTGACGGCGGCGCTCCGCTTTTACCGCGGTATTCGCCCGCAAAAGCCGACTATCCTCCGGAAAAACGAAAACGGGACTCCCGACGGAAGCCCCGCTGTCAGATATACCCGTCCGCGACTTTCCGCGTCCTAAGTTCTGATATTTATTCCATATCCTTAGTCTGTATACCTACTCTGTATCCTCAGTTAGTATACTTGGTCTATATCTTCAGTCTGTATACTCAGTCTATATCCTTAGTCTGTATACCTACTCTATATCTACAAGACTCTGAAGACCGATGACGCTCTCGACCGGAAGAGCAAAGACTATTCCGTGAGCGTCGGTGTTGACGCCGGCTTTCTCCATTATGGATTTCATAATCCCGTCGCGGTCGGCCTTGGTCGTAACGATATACACCAGTTCCTTTTCGTCCGGTATGGAAACTCCGAAAAACTTAGCGATCTCCGCGCCCGTTCCCATAGCCTTGACTATCGTACCGCCCCTTGCGCCCTTTTCGCGCGCGGCATCCATAACGAGATCGGAATTGCCCCTGTTGACTATGGTTATTATCAATGCGTATTTGTAATCGCTTCCCTGTGCAGCCATACTGCAGACCTCCTTATTGACGGACATACTGCCCGTAAAGTGATTCAGCGCGGCCGTGCCGCCCAATCCGTCAAGCGGAACCACGACCGTTATGCCGTTTCCCGACGCGCCTATGTTCATTTCGTGAAGCTGCCCGCGCACTATGTCCGGTACAGCCGAATCGCTTACCACGTACTTGAACATAATCTTCTCCGTCCTCTCCAGACCGAAATAACTCAAGGTCTTATCGGTTGCCGTTCCGTTGCAGTAAACGCTGAGTACGGAATTCACGTTGTGTCTGTGGAAAAAATCGAGATACTGCTCGGCGTTTTCCCTCAGCGTAATCGTTACGAGATATTTCAAACCTAACATACTTTTTTACCTCACAGCTTCTGTCAGCTGATGATGTCTTCGCTTTCCTGACCTTTCGCCTCTTCCTGAGCCTTGCCGAGTCTGCGGCGTCTGATCTTGGAATAAAGACCGAGAACCTGAATGGTGATGAGCGGAGTCATCGCGACCATCGCGACCATTCCGAAACCTTCCGTCGTTACGTTCCCTCCGACCGCAGTACAAAGACCTATTCCCATCGGAAGAAGGAAACTCGCGGTCATCGCTCCCGAAGCAACTCCGCCCGCGTCGAACGCGATGGCGGTGAATATATCCGGTACGAAAAACGAAAGAGTCAGAGCTATTACGTATCCGGGAACGAGGAAATACAGAATCGGTATCCTCAGAAGAATCCTCGTGAGCGCAAGCCCTACCGATAAAGCCATACCTATCATAAGACTTACTCTCAGAGCCTTCTGCGGAACCGCGCCGCCCGTTACTTCGTGAACCTGCTTGGTGAGAATGGGGACTGCCGGCTCGGCGGCTATTACGAAGAAGCCGATAACCATTCCTATCGGAACGATAATCCAGCTTATGTCCATAGCTCCGAAGGTCTTTCCTATAAGCGTTCCTATCGGAAGGAAACCGACGTTTATTCCGACGAGGAAAAGAACCAGCCCCACGTAGGTATAAACTATACCGATAAGAATCCTCACGAATTCTTCCTTGGTCTGTTTCGCGCCTAAGAATCGGCTTATGTTGAAGAACACGATTATCGGAAGAAGCGCGATGCCGACCTCCTTCATATACGTCGGAAACGCACGGAGATATATGCTTATAAGCTCCCTCGAATCGGCGGCGATTATCGTTTCGGGCGCGATGTACTCCGAGTCCCCCGGCTTGAATACCAAACCGAGAAGCAGAACCGCGATTATCGGACCTACCGAGCAAAGAGCCGTAAGACCGAAGCTGTCGTTGTCGGCGTTCTTGTCGTTTCGCATAGAAGCGATACCCGTGCCTATCGCGATTATGAAGGGAACGCTTATCGGCCCCGTAGTAACTCCGCCCGCGTCAAAGGCAATCGCCGCAAAGTCGCTCGGTATGAAGAACATCAGAAGAAAGATGAACGCGTAGCAGCCTATGAGCAGATAGGAGAACTTGATCGAAAAGACTATCCTCAGGCAGGCAATCGCAAGAAACAAACCCACGCCGATAGCCACTCCGCCTATGAGCCAGACCTTGGGAATATCGCTGACCTGCTCGGAAAGAACGTGAAGATCGGGTTCGGAAATTGTTATGAGAACGCCGACGATAAAGCATATAAGCACAAGAATCCAGATCTTCTTCTTTCTGATAGCGGTCGCGCCTATGTATTGTCCGATAGGAGTCATCGCCGTATCCGCGCCCATCGAAAACAGCCCCATTCCGACTATCAGAAGCAAAGCCCCGATTATAAAAGCCAGAAAGGCTCCCGATTCGACGGGAACCATCGTGAAGCAAAGCAGCAGGATAATTGCCGTAACGGGCATGATCGACTTGAAGGATTCCTTCATCTTCTCGGAAACGATCGATCGGTTGACGTGGATAAATGTGTTTTTGTTTCGTTTAAGCACTCCGCACCTCCGACACAGACTTCGGCGTTTATTATAACATAAATCCGACTTTTCTGCAAGCGAATCCGGTATCCGTCTTCCTTACTCCGCGGACGCAGTTAAAAAGGAAGCGCGATACGCGCTTCCTCAGTTTAAAAACCGAAAGTTAACCCGATGTTAACGCCGCCTCCGCAAATCGCGACAATCGGCGCGAAAACGTCGCAATCGTGACATTCCGACGCGAATCGTCGCTTTTATTTCCGCGGAACCGTTCAGCCGCAATCCCTCCGCCGATTATTTCTCGACGGGCTTGCCCCTGAATTTCTTGTCGTAGTCGGGCGGCATCACCGGAAGCGTATAGACCGGCTCGTCGGGAGCTACTATAAACTTTTTCCTGACGGTCTTCTTTCCGGAAGCTTCTTTCTTCTCTTCCTTCTTCACCGGCTTGATCTCCGTGAATCTGACTTCGACTCTTCCGTCTTTCTTTTCGTTTTCCATAATCTGCCTCCTTATCCGTTATTTTTCGGGACTATTCGTCTCCTCGCTTCGATTATAACCGCAAACCCGCAATTTCCAAAGCCTTTTAAGCGCGTTTTTTCGTTTTTCCCGAAAGAAATCGCTTTTATACGTGAAAATCAGCCGCCGTACGCCCCGCAAATCTCCTCCGCGGCTGCCTTCAAATCGCGTTTAAGACCTTCCGGAGAAAGGAGTTTCACGTCCGTCCCGAGATAAAGCAGCTTCCTTATAAGCGTTTTATCCGAAAGCTCGGACGCGTGTACGAGATATTTCCTTCCGCAGGGAGTGATTCTGTCCTCGCCGAGCCACGAAGCTACGTCGTCGTATACCGATTCCTCCGCAAAAAACGTGATTTCCGTAATCCGTCCGTCGTTTTCGTGGAAAAGCGAAAGGTCCGTCCCGAGAAAGAATTCCCTCGCCGCAAACCTTTCGTCGAGAAGCGCGGCTTCCTTTATCCGACCGAGCTTAAAAGTCCTGAAATCCCCTCGCTCGCGGCAGAAAGCGTAAAGATACCTCGCTCCGTCCCGATAAAACAGCCTCAAAGGCTCGGTTACCCGCGTCGAACTTCTTCCGTCCCTTCCCGTGTATTCTATCTCCAGACAGCGTTTTTCGGCGGCGGCTTTCTCTATTATAAGACGAATACCGTCGTCCTCCTCTTCGGGAAAGAAAATCCCCTCTTCCTCCGCGCCGTCCGAAATCTTCTCTACCTTGCGGAGAATCCGCTTCTTGTCAGCCTCGGGGCTTCCGCCGGACAAAAGACTTTCCTTTATAATCCCGTATTCCTCTTCGGTGAAAAAAGAGCCTTTTACCGAAAAATCCGACGGAAGACTGTATCCGCCGTTTACCCCCATAGTCCTTATCACCGGGAAACCCGCGTCCTCAAGCGACTCTATGTATCTCTGGACCGAGCGTCTCGAGACCTCGAGCTCCCGCGAAAGCTCCGCGGAAGTCAGCTTCTTTCCGCCAAGCATAAGCAATATGCACCTGAACATTCTCTCGGTTTTCATTAAGCCTTCCTCACCTCCGCTATTCATCGGAATCTATGTGTATTTTATCCGTTACTTATCGGAATCTTCGGATATTTATACGCTATTCGTCGGTATATACGCATATCTGTATGCTACTCGTCTATGTGTACGCGTATCTCTACCATACATTATTCAATAAAAACTATGCGTATTTATCCGTAGAAATCCGCGGATATTTATCCTGCCCGTCGGAATCCGCACATAAAAAACGAGCCGAGAAAAGTTCCCTCCCCTCGGCTCCGCAATTGTCGGATTATTTTTTCTTGGTGTAAACCGTTCCCGCTATGGTAACGGTACCCGCGCTCTTATCCTGAGCAAAACTGAATTCGCCGGAATACTTGGACGCGTCTTCGTCGCCGAAAGTGAAGGTGATCTTGTCGCCTTCCTTGTTGACGGAATAAGTACCGCTGTAAGAAACGGACAGAGTCTTGCCCGCCCTGATGGTTACGTTATTGCCGGAAAACTCGTAAGAGAACAATCCCGTGGAATCGACGTAGGTTCCGTTGGGAACGGCGCTGCAGCCGACGAGTACCAGACAAAGAACGGCAGCCACGGCTATGACGCCGACAACGGTCAGTGTCTTCTTCATAAGAAAGTTCCTCCTTTTTTAAAGATAACGGAATTATAACACTTTTTACACGATTTTGCAATCAAAACAAACGATTTTTTTACAAACTTTTTGAAATTTGAACAAAAAACGCATTTGTGTCTATCGAAAAAGCCTGAAATCCCGTTTTTATCGCAGATTTCGGGAATTCCCGAATCCGAAAAGCCTTATCCCTATCCGAGAGAATTCCGAGTCGGAGACTTATTCGAACTCCCTTACGCGGAGAGGAATCCCGAGTCCGTCGCAGAGTTTGCGGCAGGCTTCGATCTCTTCCTTTCCGATAACGTCCACGACGCTGAAATTGACTTTGATTCCGTTTTCCTTCGCGGATACCGCAAAAGCAAGCATAATATCGAAGGCTTCCTCGCCGAAAACGCTGTGGCAGATCGCCTGATATTTCTCCTTCGTCGAAGCGTTCAGACTTACGTTTATATAGTCGATAAGTCCCTTCATAAGCGGAGCGGTAGGCTTTCCGTTGATACGGTCGCTCTGTCCGTTGGTGTTGAGCCGCGTGACCGCGCCTCTTCCTTTGAGATACTTCGCGACCTCGAGCATTACGTCGAGCCTTTCCGTAGGTTCTCCGAAACCGCAGAAAACCACCGACTTGTAGGGAGAAAGGTCCTCGGGAATATCCCTTATCACGTCCTCCGCGGTCGGCTCCTTCTCCAGCCAGAGAGGCTGATTCCCGATTCCGTCGTGTCCGTTTCTTATGCAGAAATCGCAGCTGTTCGAGCATTTGTTGGTTAAGTTTATATAAAGGTTTCCGTAAGCCTTGTATACGTATGTGTTCATATGCACTTCCTTCGGAATCAATCCGTTCATCGCAATCGATTCCTTTCCGAAAAATATTCCTTTGTCCTTATACGGAGTTATTCGTCCCTATCTTATACCGAAAAGCCTCTTCGCGTTTTCCGTAGTAAGCTTCTCGACTTCGGAAAAGCTCGTTCCCAGAATATCCGCCATCTTTTCCAGAGCGAATCTCACGTATTTCGGATAATTCGTCTGCCCGCGCACAGGCACGGGAGCAAGATACGGACAGTCCGTTTCCGAAAGCAATCGGTTTTTCGGAACGGCTCTTATTATCTCTTCTTTCTTGGCGTTTTTATAGGTTATCGAGCCGCCGAAAGCAAAATAAAGGTCGAATTCCGAAAACCGTCCGACCATTTCCGCGGAACCGCCGTAGCAGTGCATTTCCCCGCCGTGACTGAGCTTTCCGGAATTGGCTTTAAGAATCTCGTAGGCGTCGCCCGTCGCGTCCCTTACGTGAAGGACTACGGGGAGCTTCAGTTCGTCCGCAATCGCAAGCTGACGCTCGAATACCCTTCTCTGAAGCTCTTTGTCGAAACCTTCGTAATGATAGTCCAGCCCTATCTCGCCTATCGCGACTATTTTCGTATTGTCCGCAAGCCCGATAAGCCTCCTCTCGTACTCAGAAGAGTATCTCTCCGCCTCCTGAGGATGACAGCCCAAAGCTCCGAAAATCCTCGGGTACCTCTCGGCAAGAAGAAAGGTCGATTCGGTCGTTTCGGGACTGCTCGAATTGTTGACGACGAATTCCAGCCCGTCCTCCTCAAAAGACGCTATTATTTCCTCCCGTTCGCCGTCGAATCTCGCGTCGTCGAGATGACAATGTGTGTCCGTCATCTTACCGTCCTTCCGCTCTCTACGGGCTTCTCGGGCGTAACGAAAACTACCTTTCCGTCGGCGTCGGCGCAGAGAATCATTCCTTCGCTCATAACTCCGCCGAGCTTGGCGGGCTTGAGATTCTTAACGAGTACGACGGTCTTTCCGACAAGCTCTTCGGGCTTATAGTGCTGAGCGATGCCCGAAACGACCGTTCTCGTTTCTCCGCCTACGTCCAGCGTAATCTTGAGGAGCTTATCCTTCTTTTCGACCTTCTCCGCAGCCGTAACGAGAGCCGTCGCAAGGTCTACCTTCATAAAATCGTCTATCGTTATCTCGGGCTTTCCGGTCGGTTTTTCGTCGGTTCTGACTTCCTTCACGTCGGTTCTGACTTCCTTCACGTCGGTTTCTTTTCCGGAGCCGTTGGCGGACATTTCGGCTTTAATCTGGGCAAAAGTCTTTTTCGCAAAACCGTTCATAGCCTCGGCTTCCTTCTTTACGTCGTAACGAAGGAAGAGCGGCGGACATTTTTCGATTTTCGCGCCCGCTTCCATAACTCCGAAACGAGCCGTTTCAAAGCTTTCCGGAACCTTATCGAAACCGAGAGCCCTGAATATCTTTTCGCCCGTGGAGGGAAGGAAGGGAGAAATAAGAAGCCCCGCGATTCTTATACATTCGACGAGATTGTAAAGAACGCCCGCAAGCCTTTCCTTTCCGCCCTCGGTCTTGGCAAGCACCCAGGGCATAGTTTCGTCTATATACTTGTTGGAACGCTGAACGATCCTGAAAACTTCCTCCAACGCGTCCGAAACCGAAAGCCTGTTCATAGCCTCGGCAGTCCTCGCGTAAGCCCCCTCCGCAACGGCTATAAGCTCGTCGTCGGGAGATACCCTCTCCGAAGGCGCGGGAAGAATTCCGCCGAAATACTGAACGATCATAGCCGTAGTACGGCTGACGAGATTTCCGAGGTCGTTGCAGAGGTCGCCGTTATGTCGGGTTATGAAGCTTTCGGGCGTAAAAACCCCGTCCTTTCCGAAGGGAACCTCCCTCAATATGAAGTACCGCAGCGAATCCACGCCGTATCTCTCGCATATCATAAAGGGATCGGCTATCGCGGCGTTGTTTTTGCTCTTGCTGAGCTTGTCGCCGTTGATCAGAAGCCAGCCGTGTCCGTATATCTTGTCCGGAAGCGGCAAATCCAGAGCCATAAGCAGCGCGGGCCAGATTATCGCGTGGAAACGAACGATCTCCTTTCCTACCATATGAACGTCCGCCGGCCAGAACTTCCTGTAAAGCTCGTCGTTCTTCGTTCCGTATCCCAGAGCCGAAAGATAATTCACGAGAGCGTCTATCCAGACGTAAATCGTATGGTCGGGATCGAAGGGTACGGGAATTCCCCATTTTACGTTCTTTCTCGTGACCGCAAGGTCGGTAAGCCCCGGACGAATGAAGTTGTTGAGCATTTCGTTCACTCTCGTAACGGGCTGAAGAAATTCGGGATTGCTCTCGTAAAGATCTTCCAGCCGCTTCTGATATTTGCTCAGCCTGAAAAAGTAACTCTGCTCCTTTTCCTTCTTTACCTCTCTTCCGCAGTCGGGACATTTTCCGTCCGCGAGCTGACTCTCCGTCCAGAAGCTCTCGCAGGGCGTACAATACCAGCCTTCGTATTCGGATTTATAAATATCGCCCTTTTCGTAAAGCTCGGTAAAGACCTTCTGAACGGTTTCTTCGTGCCGCTTGTCGGTAGTCCTTATGAAATCGTCGTACCTTATTCCGAGAATCCTCCAAAGCTCCTTGAGCTCGCCTACGAGTTTGTCCGCAAGCTCCTTGGGCGTCACGCCTTTTTCGCGGGCGTTGGTTTCGATTTTCTGACCGTGTTCGTCCGTTCCCGTAAGGAAGAAAACCTCCTTGCCTTCCATTCTCCTGAACTGAGCGAGCGCGTCGCAGATTACCGTCGTGTAACACGTTCCTATATGCCATTTTCCGCTGGGATAATAAATGGGAGTCGTTATATAATACTTGTTTCTGTCCATAAAGCCTCTCCTTCCGTCCTTTATAGTATAATCATTGTAATATACGTCGTTTTTATAGTATAATCATTGACTATTGAGAATAGCATATAAGCAGCGAAAAGTCAAGCGAAATGCCCGTAATTGAAGAAAAACGCCTCTTTAAAAGAAAAGTCGGTCGTCGGGATTTCGGGGAGATGAAAATTATGAACATTATATGGTGCGCGATAACCCTTATTTCGGTCGCGCTTATGATTATCGGCGGCAACGGAGGACAGGTGCTGACTACTCTCACCGGAAGCGGAACTCACGCCCTCGAATTCTGTACGCGGCTCGCGGCTCTCAATTGCGTGTGGTGCGGAATAATCCGTATGGCGGAGGACGCGGGAGTTATCGGCGTTCTCTCGGGAATCCTCGGAAAACCCGTCAGAAAACTCTTCGGAAATATCCCCGACAAAGCCGCAGAACTCGTTACTCTTTCAATCGCGGCAAACGTTTCCGGACTTTCGGGAGGAGCGACTCCCGCAGCCGTCGGAGCGATAAAGATTATGGACTCGGTCAACGATTCCGACTCCGCAAGCTATCCGATGACTATGCTTTTCGTGATAAACGCCTGCGGATTGTCCGTTATTCCCGCAACCGTAATCGGAATGCGCGCCTCGGCGGGAGCAGCCGTCCCAGCGGATATAGTGCTGCCGAATTTTCTGGCGTCCGCTGTAACCACGGCCGCGGGAATCCTTCTCGTCGGAATTTTCGGCAAAAAACAAAAAACGCGGACGAAACTCCCTTCGCCGCTGAAATCAGCCGCAAAATGAATCGTCCGAAAAACGGGAAAACAACAAAAAAGCAACCGGAAATCGGTTGCTTTTTATCGTATAATTATTTTGTTATTTGAATAATATGCGAATAATTATTCGTTAAATCAAATAATATCCATTCCGGAGACGAGAAGCTTTCTCGGACCGCAATATCTCTCGTAAACGACCGTTTCTTCGGAAAGAACGACGGTGTTCAGAACGTCGCTGAGCTTACCGCTCATAAAAATGCCCGTAACGGGGAGCTTTTTCTCGCCGTCGAAGTAATACGCGAGCCGAATTTCGCCGCCGATATAGTCGTTTTCGACTTCGACCTGAATTCCGCTGAGATAAACGCATTCGAGATAAGGCTTGGCGGTCATTTCGGAGATTTTGGTCGTTCCCGGCTCGACTTTTATGCAGGGAAGAGCGCCCGTGGGCTTCTTTCCGAGATACTGCGCAAACCTCGACGAACCCGAAAAGGCTTTGATTACGCCGTTTTCAACGACTTTTACGGGAACAAGCGACGAGCCGTCCGCATCGAAATAGGAGCTGTTCGGGCTGCCTTTGATTACGCCGGTGAGAGTGATATCGAGCTTGTCGCCCTTCGGATCGCTCTGAAGCTTATCGCCGATTTCGTAGGGCGTGGAGTGCATATATTCACCTGCCATATCCATTTTTCCGACAATCGTACCGAAAAGAGAAACTATTTCGCCGGCGTTCAGAATCACGGGACAATCGAGCTTGGTTTCGGGCTTTTTCGCGAAATCCCTCGCCATAACGTCCTCGAGACGCGCGCGAATCTCCTTCCTGAGGGCATCGGCGTCCAGCTCTGCAACGTTGATTGCTTCGTAAAGCTCGACGCTCTCTTTTTCGCCGTTATAGGTCGGAATGGCTTCTATCATCGCGCTGCTTCTGCGCTGGGTTTTGTCGATTCCGCGGCTGTTGACGATATGAGTTTCGCGGTCGGTAACGAAAATCTCGAGCGCGTTGACGGCGCAATTCTCGGAAACCTTCACGTCCCTGACGATATTTGCGATCTCCGCCGCTATATCGCACTTTTCGCGTCCGTTGAGATTGGATTCGACCACGAATTCGCCCTTTTCGTTTTCGGGAATAGAATACGGCGGATCGCCCAGAAGCGAAGCCTTTTCAATCGCTCCCTCGACGAGAGTTTCAAGCTCCTCGTCGGTTACGGCGGGACTCACGGAAATCGAGCTTCTTCCTCTCTTTCCGTCGTGATCTACGTAAATTTCGACGTCCGTGCGGACCGTATCGGCTTTTCTGACCGTTTCGAGCTTATCGAGGACGAAAAACATCTCGTAAGAATCGGTCCCGCTTTCGATTATTTTCCAGTCGGAAACCTTCGGGTTCCCTTTAAGCATATCTATAATTTTCTTCATCCTAATTTAACCCTCACTTTCAACGCGGGACCGCCGTCCGAAACGCGAACCCACTCTTTATGACCTTTTCCGCACATTCCCGTGCCTTCCACCTTGAAGTCGTCGGAAATCATCGAAATCGATTTGAGAAGGTCGGGTACGTATCCGCTCATAACCACGGGAGAAACCCAGTTATCGGTAAGCTTTCCGTCAACTATCTCTATGCCGTATTCCGCGACGCACTGAATAGCCCAGTTCTTCGGATCCTCCATACCGTTATTGGTTTCGAATATCATATATCCGTGCTTGACCGAAGCTATCATATCCTCGAGCTTATCCGTTCCTTTCTCGAAGAAGGTATTGGTCATTCTCGAATAAGCCTTTCTTCTGAAGCTTTCTCTTCTTCCGTTGCCGGTGGGGACGGTTCCGAGTTCGCTCGCGCTGATAAGGTCGGAAATTCCCGCGACGAGAATTCCGTCCTTGATTATCTGCGTGTCGCCCGCGATAACTCCGTCGTCGTCGAAGAAGTAACTCGCGACGCTGAGAGCGGCTCCCGCGCCGTCGCGCATATTGACTATGGGCGAAGCGACGTATTTTCCGACGAATTGTTTCGCAAGCGCTCTTTCCTTTACGAACATATCCATTTCCACGCCGTGGCCGAAAGCTTCGTGCGCGATGAGTCCGGTTATGCTCGGAGCGGTGATTACGTCGTACTCGCCGGGGACTATGGGCTTTGCCGTAGAGAGCATTTTCGCCTTATGTACGAGCTTATCGACCTTCTTCGGAAGCTCGCCGACGACTTCGCCGATGGTCGGATAATCCGCACCCTCTCTCGCGAAAATAAGCTTGTCCTCTCCCTTATAAAGAGCGATGGCGTAGCCGTTTACGTAGGTATAATTCTGATCGAGAAGCCTGTTGGCCGAAACGAAAAGCTTGTTCACTTCGAGAAGCGAAAGCATAACTATGGAGTTGACTATGTTTTCCGAGCGCGAAAGAACGTCGCGTTCGAGATTCGTCGCGAAATCGACGAGAGATTTGTCGTCGTATTTATCGAAATCGCTTTCCCTTACAAAAGACTTTACCATAGGCTCGTCCCTTATCGGAGCAGCCGTAATGGTTTCGCCTTCGAGAGCGTCGCTTACTTTAATCTCGGAAAGAATCCTTTCCGCAAGCGCGTCCGTATCGCCGTTTATATCGCAGAGCGAGTATTCGTAAAACTGTCTGCCGTTATTCATCTTGACGACGAATCCGCGCTCCGTATCCGAGCCTTCTCCGACGTCCGAAGTGCTTCTGTCCACCCTTATCCTCTTGGACCTGATATCCGTGCCGAGTATGCTTACGTAAGCAAAACGCTTCCCGAGCCTTTCAACGAGGCTTTTGCAGTCGGCTTTCTTACTTTCCAAATATTTACTGAATGCCATATCTTTTAATTCTCACCGCCGTTATTTGTGATTAACACCTTTGAGTTGAGACTGAACCTCCTCACGATAGAGTTTATCATCTAAACCCGCCGATGTCAATTATTTTCGTCGAATTGTGAAACAAATCTCGCATTTTTATTAAAAATTCTGATAAAAAACCGGAAGAAAAAATCTCTTCCGGCTTAAATCGTTATTTTATGTTGCCCATAGGGGACTTCCTGCGCTTTTTCTCGCTGGAATAGGCGAAATTCATAGAAGTCTTGGTGCTTTGAGAACGAACCTGAGGTTCTTCCTTGGGCTGCGGAGCCTCCTGCGGCTGGCTTTCCGCCGTTACCGAGGGACGGGGCGTTCTTTCGGGACGGGGTTTTCTTTCCTTGTTTCCGCCGTTGAAGCCCGTCTTGGACGCCTTTCCCTGACCGCCGGTTTTTCTGGCTTCGCGTTTGATTCCCGGCTTGGGGACGATAGTAACGTATCTCTGCGGACTGACGCCTTCGCTTACCGTCGTAACGAATTCGCTGTCCTGAAGAGCCGAATGAATAATCCTTCTTTCGTAGGGATTCATAGGCTCGAGCTTGACCGTGCGTCCCGTGCGCTTGACTTTGCTTTCGAGATTCTTCGCAAGCTGAACGAGCGTTTCCGCGCGCTTCTGACGATAACCTTCGGTATCTATGGTTATTCTCTTGTAACTCTCTTTGTCGCAGTTGACGACGAGCGACGAAAGATACTGAACGGCGTCGAGAACCTCTCCTCTGTAACCGATAATCGACGCGCTGTCCGTTCCTATGAGATTCATTCTGACGGCTTCGTCGGTTTCTTCCGTTTCGACGACGAAATCAAAGCCCATCTTCTCAAGAAGATTCTCAACGAATTCCGTCGCCTTCTCGCCTTCGGACTGTCTGCGGGAAACGATTATCCTGTATTTGTTGAAAAGGAATCCGTTGTCCTTCAGAACGCGGACGTCAACCTGTTCTTTGGATTCGAGCCCGAGTTCCCTGAGTCCCTTTTCGATAGCGGCATCGAGTGATTTACCGCTTACTTCGACACTTTTTAACATTTATTACTCCTCGCCGCAGTGACGGATGCGTCCTGCTTAAGTTATTTCTTTCTCATATAAGAAGGCTTGTTGGAATCGAACTGCGCTCTTATCGCAGCCTCCGCCTTCTTGTCCGTGATAGGATTGATTATAAGCCCCGCCAGAATCGAGAACAAAGCCGAAAATACCATATAAACCGAAAACGCCGCGGTATACTGGAATACGAAGAAGGCGTAGATGAGAGGCATCATAAACATCATCATCTTATTGCTCTTTTCCATCTGCGGATCTTCCACGCCGCCCTTGACTTTATTGGCTTTCTGCGAGATAAGTGAGGATACGAACGCAAGACCTATCGAAAGAACGGGAAGAATTATAAGACCGTTCCAGTGATTGCCCGTATAACCCTTTCCGGCATCGCTGAGCATAACCGCGTCGTAAATAAGGTTGTAATCCTCTTTCGATACTTTGTTCTTGTCTATACCCTGTCCGTTGGCTCCCGTTCCGGCAGCCTCGTCGTAGGTCGCGAATACCTGCGCCCACGTATCGGGACGGTATATGTTCTTAACCCAGAGGAAGCCTTCCCTTTCGCTGTCGAAGGTAGCCGCAGCCGCGTTGGCCGCAGCTTCTCCCGCGGATTTTTCCTTGACCGAGCGTTCCGAAATCTTTCCGCTCAAATCGGATTTATAGCCGTCGAGAATCGCTTTCTGTTCTTCGCTTATATTCTCGCCGAGCTTTTCGAGTTCGGATATCTGCGCGTTCAGCGCGTCGATGACTTCCTTGTCGGCGACTCTCTGTTCGTACGCGTATTTTTCGTTATACGCGGAATTGTAGCTCGCGGCAAGCTTGTTGTACAGCATATTGCTGCTGTAGGACGAATACGCGCTCAAGCCCTGAAACATAAAGATGAATATTACCATAGTAACTATCATCGGAAGACAGCCGCTCGCAATCTTGATGTTGTACTTCTTGTAGAGCGCCTGCTTTTCGATATTGGCTTTCTGCGGATCGTCGGGGTATCTCTTATCTATGTCTTCGATATAGGGCTTAAGCTCTTTCTGCGCCGCCGAGGTCTTTTTCATACTTAATCTCGACCAGTAATCGAGCGGAAGCGTAATAAGCTTGAGAACGAGCGTAAACAAAATTACGGTCAGACCGTAATCGTTGACGAGGCCGTGAATCCAGCCTACGAACTGACCTATAAAATGAATCTCGGATAAACTCTGCGAAATGGAACTTATAATATCCATTTGATATCTCCTCTGAAATTATACGGGACGGGATCCGATCCTCCCTTTCCCCAAGGAACACATCTCAGAAGCCTCAGCGCAGTCAATGCCGCGCCCTTCACGAACCCGAATTCCGTGACGGCTTCGATGGCATACACCGAACAACTCGGTCTGAATATACACGTATGCCTGCCCTTGAGCGGCGAGACGTACTTTTTATACCCTCTCAAGAGCCATAGAGCAAACGCCTTCATCCTTCGTCTTCTCCGACCGTAAGAACGTTTGCTTTCCGGGGCTTCCTCTCCCCTTCGGCGCGTCTGAGCAAAATCCCGAGCGAACGGAAAAGCTCTCCGTAGCTGCAACCGGAAGCTTCGGAACGCGGCGTCAGAACGTAGTTGTATCGCCCGTCGGTCTCCGGCAGCAATTCCGCAAAGGCAGACCTCATCCTCCTCTTGAAAAGATTACGCGCGGCGGCTTTCCCGTACTTCCTCGGTACGGAAAGCCCGACCTTCGGCTTCCCCGTGTTGTTCTTCGCGTAATGCAGTATGAGAAAATCGTCGCTGACGGTCTTGCCCTTGCGATAAACGTAATTGAACTGATAGCTCTTTTTAAGCCTGAATACGCCTGAAAGCGACATGATTATGCAGAAAGCTTATGTCTGCCCTTGTTTCTGCGACGCTTGATAACGTTTCTGCCGCCCGTGGTCTTCATACGCTGACGGAATCCGTGGACTTTACTGCGCTGTCTTTTCTTGGGTTGATAGGTACGTTTCATTTTTACACTCCTTATGCTTATTCCTTCCGCATCTCTGCGGCCGTCTGTCTTTTTCAGGCTCGGACGACGATACGTCTTTGCCGCGACGACAATTACAGCAACTTATTATACATTAAAAACCGATTGCTGTCAACTTTTTTTATCCTTTTTAGCGATTCTGTTTTTTATCTTCCGTCCGCAACCGTGCGCGAACCCGACCTTACCTTCGGCTTTCTCTCATCGCGAGCCATATGATAAGCGTGTTTACGTCGGCAGGACTTACGCCCGAAATCCTCGACGCCTGCCCGACGCTCAAAGGACGAATCTTATTGAGCTTCTGTCTTGCTTCGAGCCGAAGCCCTTTTATTTCCGAATAATCCGCGTCCTCGGGAAGAAGTTTGTTTTCGAGAGCGGCGTTCCTTTCGATTTCCTTGAGGCTGTCGCCGAGATAGCCTTCGTACTTTATATCCGTTTCCACCTCTGTCATCGCGGCTTTTCCGAATTCTCCGAAGCCTTCGAAATATTCCGCGACGTCGAAAATGCTTATATTCCCGCGTTTGAGCATATTCGCATAGCTTATTCCGTTCACCGGACAGCTCTCGCCGCAAAGCGTCATAAAAGGCTCCGCACGAGAGGGAGATACCGTTACCGAAAGAAGCTTTTTAAGCCTTTTCATCTCCTCTTTCTTCCTCAGAAACCTTTCGTAACGTTCGTCGCTCACCAACCCCACCGACCTTCCCAGCTCCGTAAGACGGGTATCGGCGTTATCCTGCCTCAGAAGAAGCCTGTATTCCGCTCTCCCCGTCATCATTCTGTAAGGCTCGTCCGTTCCCTTGGTAACTATGTCGTCGATAAGCACGCCTATATAGCTCGTATCGCGGCGAAGAATCATCGGCGGCTTTCCGTCGAGATAAAGCGAAGCGTTTATTCCCGCGACGAGTCCCTGTCCCGCAGCCTCCTCGTAACCGCTCGTTCCGTTTATCTGTCCCGCAAAAAACAAGCCGCGATAATCCTTGCTCATAAGCGCGGGCGTAAGAGCCAGAGGATCTATGCAATCGTATTCTATCGCGTAGGCGTCCCGCATTATACGGACGTTTTCAAGACCGACTATGCTTTTATAAATCTCGTACTGCACATCCGCAGGCATAGAAGAGCTTACTCCCTGAACGTACCATTCGTCGCTCTCCGAATCCTCCGGCTCGAGAAAAATCTGGTGTCTTTCCTTATCGGAAAATCTTACGACCTTATCCTCTATCGACGGACAATATCTCGGACCTACTCCGTTTATCGCTCCGCTGAAAACCGGCGCGCGGCTTTTGTTCCCGAGAATAATATCCTTGGTTTCCGCAGTGCTGTAAGTCAGATAACATCTCGCTTTATCCGCGTCCACCTTTTCGCTCATCGCCGAAAACGGAAGCATATCCCTTTCCCCGGGCTGCATTTCCATTTTCGAAAAATCCAGACTCTTTCCCGAAACCCTCGCGGGCGTACCGGTCTTGAATCTCCTCAGCGAAAATCCGAGCCTATTCAGAGCGTCGCTGAATTCGTTCGCCGCCATAAAACCGTTCGGTCCGACGTTCCTCGTATAGTCCCCGACGATTATGCGGCTTCTGAGATAAACGCCCGACGCGACGATTACCGCGCCCGCCGTATACGAAAGCCCGACCGCGGTCCTTACTTCGTACCCGCCTTCGATAACCCGAAGGTCAATCGCTTCGCCCTGCCTTAAAAAGAGATTCTCCGTACTCTCGAGAGTCTTTTTCATCTCGATATGGTATCTGTGCTTATCTACCTGAGCGCGCGGACTGTAAACGGCGGCTCCTTTCCCTCTGTTGAGCATTCTGAGCTGAAAGAGGCTTTTGTCGGCGTTTATTCCCATTTCTCCGCCCAGAGCGTCTATATCCTTGACTATCTGTCCCTTTGCCGTCCCGCCTATGCTCGGATTACACGCACAAAAGGCGACCGTATCCAGACTGGTCGCCAGCATAAGCGTCTTTTTACCCGTTCTCGCGGCGGCAAGTCCGGCTTCGCAGCCCGCGTGCCCCGCGCCGATAACGATCACGTCGAAATCCATTGCGTTATCTCTCTTCAATAAATACTTTTATACAGCGGACGAAGCTGCTTGTATAAATCCTTGTATACGCCCTTATATATCCCGTCGTAAACCGCGCGATTCTTCGGATCGGGAAGGAAAGGCTCTTCGTAACGCACCATATTCTTCACCGCTTCCTCGTAGCTTCCGAATTTCCCGATGGCTACGTAGACAGCAAGCGCGCAGCCCAGTCCGCAGGCTTCGTAGGTCTGAATCCTTCTTACGGGGAATCCGAGAATATCCGCCATTATACGGCAAATCTCGTCCGACTGACTGCTTCCGCCGCTTATCGTCGCCCATTTTATACGGTTGCCCGAGCGTTTTTCCATAGATTCGAGTCCGTCGCGGAGCGCGTAGCCTATTCCTTCGATTATCGCGCGATAGAGATGAGCCTTCGTATGGTAATCCCTGAAACCGACTACGCTTCCTCTCGCTTCGGGATACTGAAGAAGAGGCGACCAATAGGGTTGAAGAACGAGTCCGTCGCAGCCCGCGGGAGTATCCTTGAGGCACCTGTTGAGTACGACTTCGGTCGGGACGCCTTCCTTTTCGGCAATAAGGCTCTCCTCCTTCCCGAAATTCTCTATAAACCACCTGAGCATCCAGAATCCCCGATAAATCTGCACCTCGGGATTATAGTATCCTTTTGCAGTCGAAGGGTAGGCGGGAAGGAACCTTACCGGCTCCACGTATCTGCCTTTGAGCGCAAGCTGAACCGTCGCGGCAGTTCCGAGAGATATGCTCGCGACGTCCTCCGACAAAACTCCGCAGCCGAGAGATTCGCAGCTCTTGTCGCTTCCCGTGGCGATAATCGGAAGCCCTTCGGGAAGTCCGGTTTCCTCCGAAGCCTTTTTCGTTACCCTTCCGATAATATCACCCGGCTGAACGAGATCCACGAGCTTTTCCGCGGGGACGTTATATACGGGCATCTGTATATCGTTCGGCTTCTTCCACTTCCTCCTCTTATAGTCGAGCGGAAGATGACCTATCTGCGAAGCCACCGAATCGGCGAACTTCCCCGTAAGCCTATGCATAAGATAGGTCGGAAGAAAGGCGAATTTATACGTCTTTTCCCAAATCTCGGGTTCGTGCTCGATTATCCAGTTGCTTTTGGTTATGGACCTCTGCGCGTGAAGAGTGGATTCGAAACCTATGAGCTTGAACGCAAGCGAGGAAAGAAAAGGAACTTTGAGGGTATGGCAATCGGTCGTTCTCTGATCCAGCCAGAGAATGGCTTTACGGAGCGGCTCTCCGTTTTCGTCCAGACATACGACGCTGTCGCGGAAGGTCGTAACGGACATAGCTTCGACCGTCTTCACCAAATCCGGTCTTTCCTCCGCTATGCCGCGGCAAGCCGAACATAACGCTTCCCAATATACGGCGGGATCCTCCTCCGCTATGCCTCCGTCTTTCATATAACGCGAAGCGTCGAAGGCTATTTTTTTGCGGATAAGCGTTTCTCCTCTTTCGTCAATAATCATCGCCCGAAGGCTCTGAGTCCCAAGATCCGCGACAAGTACCATATCTTTTTCTCCCTCGTATTTCAATCCGCGCTCCCCTCGCCGGAAAGCCGCCGCAAAAGCAATCAGTCTATAAATACGGCGGAAAACCAATAATACACTGTCTTTCCGTCCTTCTCTTCCTTCATCGTCATTCCCATCTTCGCAACGGTGGAAACCACGTCCACCCCTACCGTATGAAAAGCCGGACGCGCGTCGGATTTGTGCGGACAAGGTCTGTCCGTTTCGCAGGCGCATGTCTTGCACAAATCGCAGCTGCTGAGCGACAGAGCCATATAATGCCCGTCCCTCATGGCCTGTCTTTCTATCGCAAGGCTTATCTGCTGCGCGGAATGCTTATCCTCCGTCCTTATGACGATTCCGCCCTTATAATGTCTGAAAATCCTTATCGACTGCTCGATATCCTTCATTCTCGGATCGGTCGGGCAGAAATAATGCTTCCCGTAATTGTCGCAGCCGAATCTGCATTTCAGAACGGTTCTCGGATCGAAAACTATATCGTCGATTCCGAAAACCTCGGCTTTATCCGCGCCCGCTTCGAGAGCGGCCCGTACGTATGCGGCGTAATCGTTCATAATTCCCTCCGTTACCTGAAGCCGCGGAGCATAAAGACCATATAACCCTGCTGCATCGCGACGATTCTGTTTTTGGCGACGGTCTTGCCCGAAGAATGGATAACGTTCTTTCCGGCTTCGTCTTCGCTTACGTCGAAATAGAAGTAATTATAGCTTCCGCGAAGAGTATTTCCGCCCGAAACCCTGACTACGGTGAGCTTATTCTTCTCCTCCTCGCCTATGCTCTCGAGAAGAAGATTTTCCACGGCTTTGGGTCTCAGACTGTCCGAAGCAGCCGAAGTCCTGACCGTAACCGTTCTCTTTGCGCCCGCAACTATATCCGAAGCCACGAGAGAAACCGAACCCGCGTTTTTGAGCGCGGAAAGGTCCAGACTCCTTATAATGTACATAAGAGCGGTGTTGTCGGTGAATTCGGTGTTTCCGATGTCGATGACCGCGTTTTCTACGTTCTCGTGCGCGCCGTTGTTGAAGGTAAGGCTGTAGGTCGCCTTCTTATCGGCGAATTTCTCGCATACCGCCGTATAATCGTTGAATTCGACCTCGTTACCGGACTTGTAAACCACGATAACCGCGCCCTTTCCCGAAACCTTGACGCTTGCGCAGCTGTAAAGCGGGAATTTCGTTTCGTATCTGAGAGTCGTTCTCAACTGAACGGCTTCGGTATCGGATTCGTCGTAACGCACGTATTCGGAATCGATTTTCGTAAGGTCGAAACCGTTGAGCGCGGAAACCCGATAGGTATTCCAGACGTCGATTTCGACAGTCGTTTCCGAAACCGAACCCGAATCGTCCTTATAGGCTTTGTTGACGGTCATAGTCATCGTTCCGACGACGTTGTCGGGAATTTTGACCGCTCCGTCCACTTCCTCGTATTTATAACTGCCCTGAGAATCCTTCGTTATATCGTAAACGAGTTCCTCTCCTTCCTCCCAACGAATCGTCCTGAAGACCTGAACGGTCTGCGTGCAGGCCGCGAGAGAGAGCGCGAAAAGCAAGATAATCGCCGTGATTATTGTTTTTTTCATAAAAAATCTCCTGATTTCAAGTTGCGGAAAGCCTTTCTTCCCGATTTTGCGCCGAGAAAGCCCGTTTTCTTCTTTATTTTCGGATACGGAAGTTAATTCTTTCTTAACGGCGGCTTGCGGAAAGCGATTTTCCCCGCGCACAAAAAGCGACTCCTTTAATTATAACACGATTTCGTATTCTTTGCAACGAAAAAGGCGGAAAAACCGAAGTTATTCCGTCCCTGTATGTTTCAATATATATCGCGAAGGGAAAACTCTTCGCAATTTTTCGTTTTTCGGGTAAAGTCTGCTCACCATTTTTCGTTTTCTCGGGTGAAGCTTGCTCGCAATTTTTCGTTTTCTCGTCCCTGACGATTATACCACGCCCCGACCTTTTTGCAACCGAAATAAAGAAAAACCCGAAACAATCTCCTCTCGGATAAAGTTTCGGGTTTTCTGGTGGGAAGAGGTGGATTCGAACCACCGAAGTCGGTGACGGCAGATTTACAGTCTGCTCCCTTTGGCCGCTCGGGAATCTTCCCGTATTAAGTTGGAGCTAGTGGCCGGAATCGAACCGGCAACCTGCTGATTACAAATCAGCTGCTCTGCCTAGTTGAGCTACACTAGCAGCCTGCGTCATCAGCAGCTTTCGCTGGTGCTTCGGGGCGGACTTGAACCACCGACACGGGGATTTTCAATCCCCTGCTCTACCAACTGAGCTACCGAAGCAAAAAAATGGCGACCTGGAAGGGGCTCGAACCCTCGACCTCTAGCGTGACAGGCTAGCGTTCTAACCATCTGAACTACCAGGCCACTATTTAAGCGGTTTGTTAATTAAATTAACTGGTGGGCCTTCAGGGACTTGAACCCCGGACCAATCGGTTATGAGCCGACCGCTCTAACCAACTGAGCTAAAGGCCCTTTCCTTTCTGGTCGGGGTGACAAGACTCGAACTTGCGGCCTCATGGTCCCAAACCACGCGCGCTACCAACTGCGCCACACCCCGGCGTCCGCTCTTGTCTTCCAACCTCTCGTGAAAGCCTGTTAATAATACAACATTTCAGCCCGACTGTCAACTGTTTTTTCGTCCTTTTAGGGCGAAAAACGCAACTTTAATTTAGCTTTTGCAGTCCCTCGCGAAAAATCCTTCTCCGCACCGAACTCCGCCGCGTTCTTTCCGCAGCCGTCGCATTACCGTTGAATCATACCCGAAAAACTCCGTTTTGACAAGCGTTTTACGCGCTTTTTTCAAAAAAATATCCCCTCTTTCGGTTTTCGCCGCAAGTCCGCTCCGCCCGGAGTTTTTACTCCCCGACGCGGAACGGACTCCCGATTTTCCGACGCGTTTTTCGTTTCCGTCGGGTCTATCGGTCTTACGGATTCGTCGGATCTATCGGTCTTACGGAAATCCGCGTCCGTCGTTTTCTCCGCCGGACGGAATTTCTCGCTTTAACGGCTTTTTACGCCCGTTTTAAGACAATTTTCCGCTTAAAAGTCCGCCTAAATGCAATCTTACTTTCTGTGCGCGTCCACGAATCTTCCGATGCGGGCAAGACCTTCTTTAAGGCTGTCTATCGAATAAGCGTAGCTGATACGGACGTTGTTCTTGCCGAAATCTCCGAACGCGCTTCCCGGAACCATAGCCACCTTCTCCTCCTCGAGGATTTTAAGCGCGAATTCCATTCCGTCGAATCCCGTTACCGAAACGTTCGGAAAGATATAAAACGCGCCCTGAGGTTCGAAGGCGTGCAAGCCTATGGAATTGAGTCCCTCGTGCATAAGTCTGCGTCTTTCGTCGTATTTTTCGCGCATATACTCTATGTCCGCAAAACCGTTCTTAAAGCCCGTTTCCAGCGCGTCTATGCAGGCGTACTGAGCCATAGTCGCTGGACAGACGGTCGTGAACTGACGAATTTTTATCATCTGCTTGAGAAGAGCGTTGTCCGCGCAGGCAAAACCCACTCTCCAGCCGGTCATAGCGAAGGACTTTGAAAATCCCGAAATAAGTACCGTTCTTTCCTTCATTCCCGGAATCGCAGCCATAGAGAAATGTCTTCTTCCGTAGGTAAGTTCGCCGTAAATCTCGTCGCTCACGCAGATAAGATCGTGCCTGATAATAACGTCGGCTACGGGTTTAAGCTCCTCTTCGGTCATAATCGCGCCCGTGGGATTGGACGGATAAGGCAGAATAACGACCTTGGTCTTATCCGTAATCTCTTTCTCGAGATTCTCCGCGGTAAGCTTGAAACCGTCGCTCTCGAAGGTTCTGACCGCCTTGGGAACGCCGTAATTGAGCAGCGTGCAGGGAGAATAAGCCACGTACGCGGGATCGGGAATAAGAACTTCGTCCCCCGGCTCCACGAGAGCGCGTAAAGCGAGGTCGATGGCTTCGCTCGCGCCGATGGTCATCATTATCTCGTTTTCGTAATCGTAGGCGACTCCGAATCTTTCTTCGAGATAACGCGATACGTTCCTCCGCAATTCGGGAAGCCCCCAGTTGGAGGTGTACCTCGTTTTACCCTCTCTGATAGCCTCGACTGCGGCTTCTCTGATGTGGTCGGGCGTCTTGAAATCCGGTTCGCCCACGACGAGCGAAAGACAATCGTTATTGCCCTGAATGAGGTCGAAAAAGCGTCTGATACCGCTCTGCGGTATGGCTTCTACGTTTTTGGACAGGAATTTTTCCATTTTTATTTATGCCTCCTCGGCTTAATTTTTCCGATATTCCGTCGGCTTCCTTTCCGACGCCTCAATTGTAACATATTTCACGAAATAAAGCAACGGAATTCCGCCGCGCCTAAGCCCTCTCCGCGGCTGTCTTTCGGAAATTTGCGTAAAAAAAGAACCTCTTCACGTTGAGAAAAAGGTTCTTATGCTTCGATTCGTCGAAAACGCCTTACAGAAGCTGGATTACAGCCATTTCGGCAGCGTCGCCCTTACGGGGACCGAGCTTGTATATAGCGGTATATCCGCCCTTGGCTCCGTCGGCAGCCTTCTGAGCGTACTTGGGCGCGTATTCGTTGAAGATCTTTTCGATGAGCGGGTGATTGATACCTGCCGTTCTGCGTTCGAAATCTCTCTTCTTTTCCTTGAATTCGGGAACTTCCTGAAGGTCGTTCAGTTCGGCCATAAGCGTTCTTCTTACGGCAAGTTTATCTTTTCCGTCGTTGACGACTTCGACCTTGACCGTCTTGCCGTCCACGATTCTTTCCTTTTCAACCTTGACTACGTCGGTATAGGTCCTGACTGCCATGGTTATATACTGCTCGGCAAGTTTCTGTACTTCTTTTGCGCGGGCAAAGGTCGTTTCGAGCCTGCCGTACCATAAGAAAGCGGAAACCTGATTTTTAAGCAACGCCATTCTCTGATCGGTTGCTTTTCCTAATTTACGTTGCATGATCTATGTCCTCCTGCGATTACTCGTCATTTTTGCTGAGCGATAAGCCGTATTCACGCAGTTTTTCGATAACTTCGTCTAACGATTTCCTACCCAGATTACGTACCTTGAGCATATCTTCCTCGGTCTTGCGCGTCAGATCCTGTATAGTCGCGATTCCCGCGCGCTTCAGACAATTGAAAGAACGGACGGAAAGATCCATATCTTCTATGGGCTTTTCGAGAACTCTCGTCTGCGAATCTTCTTCCCTTCCGGTAAGAATCTGCAGTCCGCCCATATCAGAAAGCTCTACGAACATATTGATGTGTTCGTTGAGAATCTTTGCCGCAAGGCTAAGAATATCCCTTCCCGAGAACGCGCCGTTGGTCTTGACCGTGAGCGTAAGCTTATCGTAATCGATGCTCTGTCCTACTCTCGCGCTTTCGATAAGATAATTCGCATTTTCCACCGGAGTGTAAATGGAATCGACGGGGATAAAGCCGATCGGGTAGTTCAGCTTCAGTTCTTTGTTGATTTCTTTATTCTTTTCGGCAGATACGTATCCTCTGCCGCATCCTATTATCAGTTCCATCCTGAGATGTCCGCCGTTATCTATCTCGCAGATATACGAATCGGGCTTCAGAATCTCGATATCGGCGTCGGCTATGATGTCCTTCGCCCTTACCACGCACGGCCCTTCCTTATCGATGATGACCGTTCTACGGAAAGACGCGTCTCTGTCGCTGACCGACGTCTTGAGCGCAAGCCGCTTGATATTAAGGATTATCTCCGTAACGTCCTCTCTTACGCCTTCTATCGTTGAAAATTCGTTTTTGACTCCTTCGATGTTGATGCCCACGCAGGCAACCCCTGGAAGCGAGGAAAGAAGAACTCTCCTCAGCGCGTTTCCGAGCGTGACGCCGAAACCGCGTTCCAACGGTTCGACCACTACTTTACATTCGCTGTAATTGTTGTCGCCCTGTTCCTCTACGGTCATTCTCGGCTTTTCGATTTCCATCATTGGACTTTACTCCTCCTTATTGATAAATTGAACTTGCGCTTTTAAGCAATCCGAAAGTTCCTTTATTACTTGGAGTACAATTCAACGATCATACGCTCCTCGATATTAAGATCGATGTCGGCGCGTTCGGGCTTAGCGAGAACCTTGCCGGCAAGGGTTTCGGGATTGAAATCAAGCCACTTGGGGAGATTTCCGGACTTCTTCATTTCTTTGATTTCGGTGAAGAATTTGTTGTCCTTCTTGTTTTCCTTAACCGCGATTTCGTCGCCCGCCTTCACTATATAGGAAGGAATGTCTACTCTCTTGCCGTTAACGGTGATGTGTCCGTGCGTAACGAGCTGACGGGACTGACTGCGGCTCGCGCCGATACCCATACGATAAACGACGTTATCCAGTCTCATTTCGAGAAGAACGAGCATATTCGCGCCCGTAACGCCCTTCATCCTTTCCGCTTCTACGTAGTAGCCGTGGAACTGCTTTTCGCAAAGACCGTAGATCCTCTTGGTCTTCTGCTTTTCGCGAAGCTGAGTGTAATATTCGCTGGTCTTCTTCCTTGCCGCACCGTGCTGACCGGGAGCGGCGGGTCTTCTCGTGAAAGCGCATTTGCCGGAGAAGCATCTGTCGCCTTTCAAAAATAATTTACAGCCTTCGCGTCTGCAGAGACGACAATCGGCTTCTGTATATCTTGCCATATTATACTATCCTCCTAGATTCTTCTGCGTTTGGGCGGACGGCAGCCGTTGTGAGGTATGGGCGAAACGTCCTTGATCATCGTAACTTCGATTTCGGCAGTCTGTAATGCTCTTATCGCCGATTCGCGTCCCTGTCCCGGACCTTTTACGAAGACTTCAACCGAACGAAGACCGTATTCCTTCGCTCCCTTAGCCGCAACTTCCGCTGCCTGCTGAGCTGCGAACGCCGTGCTCTTTCTGGAACCTCTGAAGCCTAAACTTCCCGCGGAAGACCAGCTCAAAGCGTTTCCGTTCGCGTCCGTAATCGTAACGATAGTATTGTTGAAAGATGCGTGAATGTGCGCCTGTCCTTTATCGACGCGACGCATCTCCTTCTTTTTTCTTATAACTTTTTTCTGAGCCACGTTTCTGTCCTCCTAATTACTTGGCAGCCTTTTTGCCCTTGGATACCGTACGCTTCGGACCCTTTCTCGTGCGGGCGTTGGTTTTGGAAGACTGTCCTCTTACCGGCAGGCCTTTTCTGTGTCTGACGCCGCGGTAGGAACCGATTTCTATCATGCTCTTGATGTTCATGCTTACTTCTCTTCTGAGATCGCCTTCAACGGTGATGTTGTGGTCGATATACTCACGAAGCTTGCTTATATCCGTCTCGGTCAGATCCTTGACTCTGACGTCGGGATTAACGCCTGTATTGGCCAGTATATTCTGCGAGGTCTTGAGACCGATTCCGTAAATATAAGTCAGGCCTATTTCAATTCGTTTTTCTCTGGGTAAATCCACACCTGAAATACGTGCCATAGTTTCCTCCGAAAATTATGTGGTCGGCGATTTACGCGCCGAAATCCGACGGAAAGCTCCTTTCCGCCATTCAAAATATATTTTATAAATACGCGTCCCCGGCAGCGCGGACTTGCCTTTCGGCAGTGGAATAGAGCCCGATACCGACGCGTTGAACGTCATAACCGCGGAAAACGACTCGCCTCCCGCTATTGCGACTGGAATATCATTCTGCCGCTGCGCCCCGTTCATACGAACCAACCGCTGAAACGCACGACGCAAAAGATATATTCCGATTTGTTCTTGCCCTCAACGAAACACGGAGTTCAGCCCTGTCTCTGTTTATGGGAGGGTGTCTTGGAGCAGATGACCATAACTCTGCCGTTTCTCTTTATAACCTTGCACTTGTCGCACATAGGCTTAACAGACGGACGTACCTTCATTTCTCTTTCTCCTGAATCAAAATATTGTCTTTTAAGCTGAGCGGAAACAACTTATATGATAACTCATACGAAGCTTCTCTGTCAAGCGTTTCAAGAAAAAATAAAAAATTATTTATTTTTTGAACCGCCGCAATGCTGTCCGTTCGCTTATGCTCAAGCCTTCGAGGCCCGCGGGAGTTAAATGCTCTCCTTGATCTTGGCTGCCTTACCGGTGCGCTCTCTGAGATAATAGAGTTTAGCGCGCGAAACCTTACCGCTGCGGACGACCTCGACCTTTTCGATCTTGGGGCTGTGTACAGGGAAGGCTCTTTCCACGCCGATACCCTGGCAGATTCTTCTTACGGTGAAGGTTTCTCTGAGTCCGCCGTGCTTACGTGCGATAACGATACCCTCGTAAGCCTGGATTCTTTCTTTGTTTCCTTCGATAACCTTGAAGTAAACTCTTACGGTGTCGCCGACTTTGAACTGCGGAACGTCTTTCCTCAGACTTTCCTGTTCGATAGCTTTAATGATATCCATAATTGACTTTCCTCCTGATAACGCGGCGTTCGTTCGCATTCTGTGTTTTACGCGGCAATACCTGTCGTCGGCGGGCGTCGGTCACGGAAAAAAACGGTGATTCCGTCTTCCCTTTCACGGAAAGAACGAAGAAAAACCGTTTAAAAGCCGAAAAAATCGACAAAACAAACCGCCGGCCGTTCTCGGTAAGCGTATATGCCAGAGGAACGCCCGAAGTCACTAACGAATTTTACCATAGACGCGAAAAAAAATCAAGCGTTTTTCACGGGCAAAACCAAAAAATTTCCGATAAAACGAACTCCCGGACGAGAAACAGACCTATGCGGACGAAATAACGCGAAAATCGCCCGAAACAAACCTTAGACTACGAGCCTGTCGAAACGAACCTTCGGATACGAGTTTGACCTACTACGAGCCTTTGGATACGAGCCTTCCTCGGACGAAAGAACGAAAAAACGGACTCCCCTAAACGAAGAGTCCGTTCATATCCGAATATTAAGATTGAAAATCGGGATTACATCGGGATTTATAGCCGATAATTTATCCGATTACGGTCAGGCGGAAGAATCCGGTTTCGCCGTTAACGCTCCATTCCTTGGAATTTTCGGAAGAAAGACTTTCGTTGAAGCTCATTTCGTCGGTAAGCGTGTCGGCTTTGATGCCTTCCGCGTATTTATCGAGGACTTCGAGGAGCTTTCCGTCCGCCTTATATTCCACGCGGATGTGGTCGGTAACGTTGAAACCGCTTTCCTTTCTTCCCGTCTGGATTTTGGAGACGACCTCTCTCATAAAGCCTTCGCCGATAAGCTCGTCGGTCAGCGTTACGTCGAGAACGACCGTAACTCCCTTGTCGCTCGCGGCGACGAAGCCTTCCTTATCCTTCACGGAGATAAGCAGATCCTCTTCGGAAAGCTCTACTTCGCGTCCGTCGAGTTCGAAAACGTAGGGTTTTCCGGCTCTTACGGTATCGACGACGGCAGCCGCGTCGCATTCGGAGAGGAAGGTTTTGATTTTTCCGAGGAGCGGTCCGTATTTGGGTCCGACCGTTCTCATCTGCGGTTTAAGCTCGTAGGAAAGGAAAGCCGAGCCGTCTTTTACGAAGCGGCAGTCCTTTACGTTAAGCTCCTCCTTCACGACCGAAACGTAGCTTTCGGGAAGCTCGCGGAATTTGTCGGTCAGAACGAACATAGCCGAAAGGGGCTGTCTGTTTTTCATATTACCGGCGTTTCTCGCGGAGCGGCCCAGAACCACGACGTCGATGACGTTATCCATATCGGCTTCGAGCTTCGCGTCGATACGGCTTTCGTCGCATTCGGGGAATCTGCACAGATGAACGGATACGGGAGCGTCTTTACGGAAGGTACGGACGAGGTTCCCGTAGATTTCTTCGGTTATGAAGGGAACGTAGGGAGCCGCAACGAGACAGAGCTTGGTCAGAACTTCGTAAAGCGTACAGTAAGCGGCGATTTTATCGTCGGTCATATCGCTTCCCCAGTATCTTTCGCGGCAGCGGCGGACGTACCAGTTGGAAAGCTCGTCGGTAAACTGCTCGATGGCTCTGCTCGTGTTGGTGATATCGTACTTTTCGAGGCCTTCGTCCACGGTTTTTATGAGAGTGTTGAGCTTACTGAGAATCCACTCGTCCATAACGGTAAGCTTTGCGTCCCCGAGAGAATAAGCCGTCGGATCGAATTTGTCTATATCGGCGTAAAGCACGAAGAAAGCGTAGGTGTTCCAGAGCGTACTGAGGAATTTCTGCGCCTCGGAAACGGCGTCCGCGTGGAATCTCGTGGGAATCCACGGCGCGCCCGCGGTATAGAAGTACCAACGGACGGCGTCCGCCCCCTGAACGTCGAGTACGCTCCAGGGATCGACGACGTTGCCCTTATGCTTACTCATCTTGATTCCGTTCTTGTCGTTGACGTGGCCTAAAACTATACAGTTCCTGAACGGAGCCTTATCGAAAAGCAAGGTCGAGATTACGAGAAGGACGTAAAACCAGCCTCTCGTCTGATCGACGGCTTCGCTTATGAAATCGGCGGGGAAATTGGCCTCGAATAAGTCTTTGTTTTCGAAGGGATAGTGATGCTGAGCGAAGGGCATGGAGCCGCTGTCGTACCAGCAGTCCATAACCTCGGGCGTTCTTCTCATCGTTCCTCCGCATTCGCAGCCGAAGGTTACTTCGTCTATATACGGACGATGAAGCTCGATATTCTCGTCGCAGCCCGAAAGCTCGTGAAGCTCCTTTCTGCTTCCGACGACGTGAGTTTTTCCGCACTTGTCGCAAACCCAGACAGGTACGGGAGTACCCCAGTATCTTTCTCTCGAGAACCCCCAGTCGATAAGATTGTCGATGAAGTTGCCCATTCTTCCGGTCTTTATGGTATCGGGCATCCAGTTTACGGAGGCGTTGTTTCTCGCGACTCTCTCCCTCGCCTCGGTAACTTTAATGAACCAGGATTTACGCGCGTAATAAAGCAAGGGCGTATCGCATCTCCAGCAGAAGGGATAGCTATGCTCGTACATCTGTTCCTTGAAGAGGAGTCCTCTTTCTTTGAGGTCGCGGAGAATAATCTTGTCCCCGTCTTTACAGAACTTTCCTTCGAGTTCGCCCGTACCTTCGGCGAAGCAGCCCTTTTCGTTTACCATCTGAAGGAAGGGAAGTCCGTATTCTCTTCCGACGGCGGCGTCGTCCGCGCCGAAAGCCGGAGCTATATGAACGATACCCGTACCGTCGGTAAGCGTAACGTATTCCGCGCAGGTCACGAAATAAGCCTTTTCCTTCCCCTTATGATAAGGATAAAGCGGCTCGTATTCGGTATATTCGTATTCCTTTCCCTTTTTCGAGGAAATACGCTCGTAGGTTCCTTCCTCGAAGAGCGAAGGAATCAATGCGTCCGCAAGAATATAATTCTCTTCTCCGCACCTGATTTCGGTATAATCTTCGTTTGCGTTTATAGCGAGAGCGACGTTCGAAGGAAGCGTCCAGGGCGTCGTCGTCCAGGCAAGGAAGAACGTGTTTTCCCTCGACGGAATACGGAATTTCACGAAAGCGGACTTTTCCTTGACGTCCTTATAACCCTGAGCGACCTCGTGGCTCGAAAGAGCCGTTCCGCACCTCGGACAATAGGGAACTATCTTGTGTCCTTTATAAATAAGTCCCTGCTTATCGATCTCTTTAAGGCTCCACCATACCGACTCGATATAGTCGTTGTCGTAGGTTATATAGGGATGCTCCATATCCACCCAGTATCCTACTCTGTCGGACATCTTCTCCCATTCGCCCTTGTATTTCCAGACCGATTCCTTGCACTTGTTTATAAACGGCTCGATACCGTATTTCTCTATCTGATCCTTTCCGTTGATTCCGAGAAGCTTTTCGACCTCCAGTTCCACGGGCAGTCCGTGAGTATCCCAGCCCGCTTTTCTTAAAACGGAATATCCTTTCATTATCTTATAGCGCGGAATGATATCCTTCATTACTCTCGTAAGGATATGACCGATATGCGGTTTTCCGTTTGCGGTCGGCGGTCCGTCGTAAAACGTAAAGACGGGCTTGCCCTTCGTATCTTCGTTTGTTTTTTCGAAAACCTTCTCTTCCTTCCAGTATTCGAGGACCTTTTTCTCCCTTTCGGTGAAATTGAGTCCCGTATCAACCTTTTTGTACATAAATATTCTGTCGCTCCTTTGCCGCGCCGCGGTTTCTTCCGGCCGCGCGAGTCATTTTGCGTTTTTTGTCCGATTTTCCGATTATAGCAGAATTTTTCCCTTTTGTAAAGCGTTTTAAGCTTCCGCCTATTGCAGAGTCGCGTCCGTCGCCACGGCTTTCATTTCGTTATTGAACACTCCGACGATGTTGATGATCGGAAGATTGTAGGGCGGAACGGAAGCGTTTGCCGTTACGGTCGAAACGAGCGCTCTGAGATACGGATAAAGGGTCGTCGCCGCCATATCCGCGAGAAGCTTCCTGAGCATAGGGCTCGTATCCCAGTCGTTCATATCGAAAATTCCCGAAACCGCCGCCGAAAGAGTAAACGGTACGGGTTCTCCTCTGTCGGCAAGTTCGACTTCGAGCCTGACTATCGCCTGAGTTTCGCTGACCTTAAAGACCGTCCTCTTGAATTCCGGAATCATTTTCACGGGGACGTCGGGCTGCGGACGGAATTTCTCGTTCCTTTCGAAACAGGCTTTGTTTACGAAATAGGTCCTCATCGTTATCTGTGGATTCATAATCTTTCCTCCTGAGTTATAGTATAAAAAACGACGGCTGCAAACGAGCAGCCGCCTCGATGATCACAAATTCCGACAACCCTACGCGGAGCCGGCGGACTCACCCGTCCCGAAACCGCATAAGAATCGTCGCGCACGGAAAAAGAAACTTACTTCACGCTTTCCTTAAGCTGCTTTCCTGCTTTGAATACGGGAAGGCGGGACGAGGGTATCTCGATCTTTTCCTTGGTAGCCGGATTGATACCCGTTCTTGCCGCTCTCTCTTTGACTTCGAACGTACCGAAACCGGAAAGAACGACTTTGTCTCCGCTCTGCAAAGCGGCCGTAATTTCGGAAAGCACCGCATCGACAGCCAAAGCCGACTGCTTGTTCGTCATATCTGTTTTTTCGGCAACGGCTTTAATCAATTCTTGTCTGTTCATATACTTGACCTCCGTGTCGGGCGTTAATTAACCAAACGCCTTTCTTCTAAACAAGAATACCATATACTGACGGATTAGTCAAGAAATTTAAAACGATTATTCCGTTTTTCGATATATTTATACCGACTTTTTCCGTTTTCGGACTTTTTTCGCCGTAAAAGTCCTCCTCGGACGCAAAAAAAGAGAGGCAGCGGTCTCTTGCCGCCGCCCCTCCGGACGTCAGATTGAATTAAAAACCGCTTTTGCTTTTACGCTTCGGTCTTAAGCTTTGCAGCAGCATTCTTTATGCGGGAAGTAAACCTTCGTAACGCCTTCGATTCCTTTAAGGAAATCCACGCAGTTATCGCAAGGCATATCGCTGAGGTTGACGAGAGCGGCTCCGTAGCCTTTCTTAACCTGAACGACGGAATTGACGATTTTCTTCATTTCGGCAAGCTTGGCTTCCACGGCTTCCTTTGCGCATTCCCTGAAGAGAACGACCATTCTTACTTTACCCTGAGCCTCGAGAGTAACTCTCGGATAGTTTACGCTGTTGACGATATTTCCGTTTTCGATATAGTCCACCATCTGCTCCGCGGTCATAACGGCGCAGTTGTCCTCGGCTTCTTCCGTGCTTGCTCCGAGGTGAGGAATGGTTATGAGACCTTCGACTCCGAGAACTTCCGCGCTCGGGAAATCGGTGACGTATCTGTTGACCTTTCCGGAAGCGAGAGCTTCCTTTATGTCCGCGTTGTTTACGAGTTCTCCTCTCGCGCAGTTGATGACGTTAACGCCGTCCGCCATCTTCGCAAGAGTGTTCTTATTGACGAATTCCTTGGTTTCGGGAGTAAGAGGAACGTGAACGGTGATGTAGTTGCAGCCGTCGATGAGTTCGTCTATCGTGTCCACTCTTCTGATTTCGGGATTCATAGCCTTGGCTGCGGCTTCGGAAAGATAAGGATCGTATCCCACTACCTTCATACCGAGAGCGACCGCCGCGTTCGCGACCTTCATACCGATTGCGCCCAGTCCGTAAACCGCGAGAGTCTTGCCCGCAATTTCGGTTCCGGCGAATTTGGACTTACCCTTTTCTATCTGCTCGGCAACGGTCTTTTCGCCGTCGGTGAGGCTCTGCGCCCAGGCGATTCCCGGGATAATGCGTCTTCCGCAGAGAAGCATAGCCGTGATGACGAGTTCCTTGACCGCGTTGGAGTTGGCTCCGGGAGCGTTGAAAACCACGATTCCTTCTTCGGCGTATCTGTCGAGAGGGATATTGTTTACGCCGGCTCCGGCTCTGCCCACGCAGAGAACCGATTCCTGCGGATTGTATTCGTGCATCTTGAAACTTCTTACCATAATTCCTACGGGCGCGGAAGCTTCGGTAACGAGCGTATATTTGTCTTTGAGAACGGAGGAAACCGCTCCGCTTATTTCGTTAAGCCTTAAAAATTCTCTCATTATTTATTCTCAGCCTCGAACTTCTTCATAAATTCAACGAGCTTTTCGACGCCTTCAACGGGCATCGCGTTGTAGATGCTTGCGCGCATACCGCCGACGAGCTTGTGTCCCTTAAGAGATACGAAGCCAGCCGCCTCGGCTTCCTTGACGAATTTAGCGTCCATATCGAGATCGCCGGTAACGAACGGAATATTCATTATGGAACGGTCTTCTTTGTTTACAACGTTTCTGAAAAGCTTACTGTTATCAAGGAAGTTATAGATAAGGTTAGCCTTATAAACGTCCTTTTCGTGCATAGCCTTTACGCCGCCGTTCTTCTTGAGGTATCTGAAGACGAGCATAGCCACGTAGATGGAGAAGCAGGGAGGAGTGTTGTAAAGGCTGTGTTCCTTAGCCTGCGTAGCCCATTTGAGCATAGTCGGGCAGTAAGGAAGAGTATAATCGTTGTCCACGAGGTCCTTTCTCGCGATAACGATGGTTACGCCCGCGGGAGCGATATTCTTCTGCGCGCCTGCGTAGATAACCGCGTAGTTATGAACGTCGATTTCCTGCGAAAGGATATCGGAGGACATATCCGCAACGATGGGAACGCCGTGAGTTTCGGGAACGAAATTATAGTGCGTACCGAAAATCGTGTTATTGCTGGTCATATGAACGTACGCGGCGTCCTCGCGGATGGTGAAATCCTTGGGGATATAAGTGAAGTTGGCTTCCTTGCTGCTTGACGCTTCACGGATATCGCCGTATTTTTTAGCTTCCTTATATGCCTTGGTCGCAAAGTTACCCGTCACAAGATAATCGGCTTTATTGTTCTTGCCGAGAAGGTTGAGGGGAACGGCTTCGAACTGAGTGGACGCGCCGCCCTGAACGAAAATAACGTAATAGTCGTCGCCGATGTTGAGAAGATCGCGAAGGCCCTGCTCGGCTTCTGCGGCGATGGCGGAGAACCATTTGCCTCTGTGACTCATTTCGGTAACGGACATTCCGCTGCCTTCGTAATCAAGCATTTCCGCCTGAACCTGCTTAAGAACCTCTTCCGGTAAAACGGATGGACCTGCCGAGAAATTATAAACTCTCATCTTAAACTCCTTTTCGTCCGATTCTTATGCGTCCGAAACGCGCGAAAATACGGACGTTTGATTTTTTTAATTCCGGTCGAAACGGAACCTATTTCCTATATTATACTATCGATTGACTTTTTTTGCAAGAAAAAAAGCGTCCGCAGGCATTTTAATGACATCGACGCTTTATTTTAGCACAACAAAAAAGCAACTCCACTCCGATAAAGTGAAAATCGAAGAATCCCGCCAGACCGATGCGTCCGAGATCAACCTGTAAAAAGATACAGGTGGGTAACTAGCCGATTTCTTTTGTCTTCCACCGAGAACAATAAGTTCTTTTAGCTTCATCACAGCAAGAGGCCTGACATCATAGCCGGACATCGCTCCCTTTATTGATTTGTGGTTGACGCATAAAACGCTGTCGAGAAAGGCAGGATTCTTCCTTGCGGCTTTTATTTTGCGGAAGCGTTGGGCTTTCACGCATTATCACTGCTCACAGCTGCCGCCCGTTACTTTTATTATATATGCAAAAACCGGATTTGTAAACACAATCCGCCGTATTTTTCAGAGAAAAAACAGAAATTTTTTTATCGCATAAAACCTCCTTAAAACGCTTGCCAAAACGAAAAGGATTTGGTATAATAGCTGAGGATTTCGGGTTTTATCCGAAAGTACGCCTCCATAGTCTAGCGGTCAGGACGCTGCCCTCTCACGGCAGAATCATGGGTTCGAGTCCCATTGGGGGTGCCATAGTACGGACACTATATGCCGATTCTCTTCCTTGGTGTAATGGGGGAGCGCGGGATATAGTGTTTTTTGTTGCGCAAAAAAAGCTCTCCTTCGGTAAAGCGCTATGGAAAGAGTGTAATTTATATGTTTATATCGTTACGAACGTATAAAAACCGTTTTTTCGGGGATTTTGCTCACTCCCGACGAAATCGGTTTTTCACTCCCGCAGGTATTTTTGCGCGGCGCATTACGGAAACCCCGAGGATTGAAATGAACAAAAACAACGGAAAGTCTTCCGCTCACTACGGAGTGGATATTCTCAAATATAAAGGATTCATCGGTACGTCGCAGTACTGCGATTCCGAGAACGCCTTCTACGGCAAGACTCTCAACACGGAAAAGCCCGTGATTTATAAAGGACGGACGCCCGAAGAGCTTTACGAAAGCTTCTGCGCCGCCGTCGAATCTCATCTTACTTCTCTTTTACGGGTAAAGAAATAATTCCTTTTTAACGACTTATATATCGACGAAAGAAAAGCCGCACTTCGAACGAAATGCGGCTGTTAAGCGATACTCGAAAATCGACCGAATCAACCCGTTACGGTCAGGATTACGTAACCTACGTAGCCCGCAAGGCAGATGATACCGAGAATCCTCGAAGTCTTCTGTCTTACGAGAAGCGGAACCATCGCAAGCACGGTAGCTATAAAGCATGCGGGAAGGTCTATCGCGAGGCTCTGCGCGGAAACGGGAAGCTGCTGACCGGAAACGAGCGAGCATATCGGCAGAATAAGCGAAAGGTCGATTATGTTCGCGCCGATTATGTTGCCGATGGAGAGCGCGGATTCCTTTTTGATTATAGCGGTTATGGTCGTAACGAGTTCGGGAAGGGAGGTTCCGACCGCTATGAGAGTAACAGCGATTACTCTTTCCTCTACTCCGAGCATAATTGCGATCTCGCTTCCGTACGTTACCATAAGCTGACTTCCGCCGACGATTCCCGCGGCTCCGACGATAAACAGAATAACGTTCTTGACGATAGTTTTCTTCGTCGTTTTTCCTTCATTCTCCTCGGGCGTTTCGAGGGCCTTTTCGTGTTCCTCGGCGACTTTACTCAATTCTTCCGAGGGTACGGTATTGCTGCTCTTTTTCGCGGAAACGACGTTATAGACCATAAAGCCCACGAAAATAAGAGCGAGAACCACGCTTCCCCATACGCTGAGCCTGCCGCCGAGACAGAACAGCCAGATTCCGCCCGAAGCCGCGATAAGAAGAGAAATCGGGACGACGAAACGCTTTCTCTCGCAGACTATGTGCATCGAAACCATAGCCACGCCGAGAATGAGAGCCGTGTTTGCCGTAACCGAGCCGACCGCGTTGCCGACAGCCATTTCGGTGTTTCCTTCGGCGGCGGCGATTACGGATACTATCATTTCGGGAAGAGTCGTCGCGAGGCTGACGATGGTCGCACCTATTATAAACGAGGGAATCTTCATCGCCTTCGCGATAAAGCTCGCCGCGTCCACGAAGATATCGCCGCCCTTGACGACCAGTCCGAGTCCGACGATAAACAATAAAATCGTAATGAATACTTCCATTTTTATCCTCCGATAAGTTTTGCCCGGGATTCCTCCGCGCAACCCGTTCCGCTTCCCGCGTGAAAATTCTGAGCTGCTTCTCGGAAAACGTGATAGTATTTTATTGTAAACGTTTTTTAATTCTTTGTCAATACTTGATTCATACTTTCCGATAATTTCTTCCCGCATTTTATTTTCCGCATAATTTCCACCCGATTTTTTCACGCGGATTTCTTTTTCGGAGGAAGTTTCCCCGCATTGTCCGCAACGGACGGAAAACGCTTGACTTAAACGGAAAAAAAGAATAAACTATCGTTATTCGGACGCGCAAAACGTATACGGCGGAAAAACGGACGTTCTTTTCGGTTTTCCGTCGGAAAATAAAAAGCGCGTGAAAAAGGAGAAGTGAAAATGAAAAAGCAAAAACTGACTCTTGCGTTGACGCTGCTCGTCGTCGCCGCCGTTCTTACGGTTCTTTGCGGCTGCGTTCACATTCAGAGCGGCAAGGACATCGTCGTGCTTTTCACCAACGACGTTCACTGCGGAATCGAGGACAACATAGGCTACGCGGGACTCGCGGCTTATAAGAAGGAGGTCCGCAAGCATACCCCCAACGTTACTCTCGTAGACTGCGGCGATTCCGTTCAGGGCGCGCTTATCGGCACCGTTTCCAAGGGTGAATTCCCCGCTCGTCTTATGAACTACGTCGGATACGATTTCGCCGTTCTCGGCAATCACGAATTCGACTACGGTATGGATCGGATCGAAAGCCTTATCGCTATGTCCGACGCTACCTATATCGGCTGCAACCTCGAATACACGGGTTCGGGCAACAATAAGCTCGGTCAGGTCAAGCCTTACAGCATAGTCGATTACGGTCACGCGAAGGTCGCTTATATCGGCGTTTCCACTCCCGAAAGCATCGTTAAATCCACTCCCGCTTACTTTATGGAGGACGGTGAATTCGTTTACGGCTTCTACGGCGACGATTCCGCGAGATTCTACGCCCGGGTTCAGAAATACATCGACGAAACCAGAGAAGCCGGCGCGGATTACGTAGTCGTTGCATCTCACCTCGGCGACCTCGATATCTCCGCTCCCTATAACTCCGTGGAGCTTATCAGAAACACTACGGGTATCGACGTTCTTCTCGACGGTCACGCCCATAACGTCATTCCCTGCCGCGTAGTCAACGACAAGGACAACAGAAGCGTCAAGATGGCTTCCACCGGCACGAAGCTTCAGTACATCGGCGAACTCGTTATCACGCCCGACGGAAACATCTCTCTCGGAATCGTTTCGGATTACGCCGAAAAGGACGAGGAAATGACCGCTCACATCGAAGAGATCAAGGCTACCTATTCCGAAGAAGTCAATAAGATCGTTGCTTCGAGCGACGTAGACCTTTATTCGACCGACGCCAACGGAATCCGTATGGTAAGAAACCGCGAAACCACTATCGGTAACCTCTGCGCCGACGCTTATCGTTCGGTATCCGGAGCGGACGTCGCTTTCGTCAACGGCGGCGGTATCCGCGCGAACATCAAGAAGGGCGATATCTCCTACGCGGACATAATCGCGGTTCATCCCTTCGGAAACTCTCTCTGTATGGTAAAGGCTACGGGCGCTGAAATCCTTGACGCTCTCGAACACTCCTACCGCTTCACCCAGAAGGAATACACCGACGGTACCTACGCTCTCGGTGAAAGCGGCGGCTTCCTTCATATTTCCGGCCTCAGAGTCGAAGTCGATACCTCCGTGGCTAATTCGGTAATCACCGACGCAAAGGGAATGTTCATCGAAGTTTCGGGCGAACGCAGAGTCAAGAACGTTCAGATTCTCAGAAACGGCGAATACGTCGATATCGATCCCGAAGCGATCTACACCGTCGCTTGTCATAACTATATGCTCAAGAACGCCGGCGACGGATATACGATGTTCCGCGACAACGAGCTTCTCATCGACGAAGGAATGATCGACAATCAGGTTCTCATCACCTATATCACGCAGGTTCTCAACGGAAACCTCAGCGAGAAATACTCGGCTATCGAAGGCAGAATTATCATTAAGTAATTCTCCCGGCGAAACCGACTTCTCTGATAATCCAATCGATTGAATGTACGCCCGCAGGGATTTTTCCGAGCGGGCGTTTTTTTGCGTCGGAATCTCCGAAGTCCGCGCCGTAATCTCCGAATAATCCTCCGACCGAAAAGCCGTCCCTACGATTCGCAAACGAAAAGCCTTCCCTACGATTCGCAAACGAAAAGCCCCCGCGCAAAATCGCGCGAAGGCTCCGCTTCTGAATAAATGCTCTGACTCTCGGAGATAAACGACTATTTTTGCTCCGCGTCCTTGTCGTAGAAAGCCTTTTTCTCGCAGTAAACGCAGCGATAAAGGTGCTGCTCGGGATCGGCGAGGCGGAAGATATCGTCAAGCTCCTGCTCGGTCGAGGTTATACAGGCGGGATTGTCGCATTTGATGACGTTCACGAGTTTTTCGCCCGGCGTTTCGCGGCAGATTTCTTCGCCTATGCGGCTCACGAAGCCGTTTCCCATAATGCAGTCCGTATGCTCGTCGCAGCAGTGTTCTTCGTTATGAATACGAGGCTTGCCGTTTTTCTTTTCCTCTTCGGCTTCGGCGAGGAGCTTGAGGATAAGAGCTTTTCTTATGTATTTTCCGTTGAGCGCCTGACGCAGGTAGCAGGCTCTCGGATCGTCGTCGAGTCTTACGCTTATCTCGTTTACTCTCGGGAGGGGATGCAGCACCGCCATATCGGGTTTTGCGGAAACCATTTTTTCGGGAGTGAGTATATATCTGTCGCGAAGACGCAGGAATTCGTCGCGGCTGGAAAATCTTTCGCCCTGGATTCTCGTCATATAGAGAATATCGAGGTCGCCTATACAGTCCTCTATGTCCGTAGTCTGTACGTACTCTATTCCCTTCTTTTTAACCACGTCCTTTTTGATATAGCTCGGGAGCTTCAGCTCTTCGGGAGAAATCAGAACGAATTTCATTCCCTCGTATCTGGAGAGCGCGGTTATGAGGGAATGGACCGTTCTTCCGTACTTCAGGTCGCCGCAGAATCCTACGGTCAGATTATCGAGTCTTCCCTTTTCCCTGTGAATGGTGAGAAGGTCGGTAAGCGTCTGCGTCGGATGACAATGCCCTCCGTCTCCGGCGTTTATGACGGGTACGGTCGCAGCCTTGGACGCGACGTAAGGCGCGCCCTCCTTCGGGTGTCTCATAGCGATTATATCGGCGTAAAAGCTTATTACCTTCGCGGTATCCGCAACGCTTTCGCCCTTCGCCGCGGAAGAGCTGTTTGCTTCGGAAAAACCTATAACGCTTCCGCCGAGCTCGAGCATAGCCGCCTCGAAACTCAGTCTGGTTCTCGTCGACGGTTCAAAAAACAGCGTCGCGAGTTTCTTTCTTTTGCAGCTCTCCGCGTATTTGTCGGGATTGGCTATAATATCGTCCGCGGTTGCTATAAGTTCGTCCAGCTCCCTGACGCTGAGATCCGATATGTCTATTAAACTTCTCATAATGATTTTCCTCCTGCTTATTATTCCGTATATTTTCCTTTGTTTTCCGGATTTTCTCTTTAACTTTTTCCTCGGCTTTCCGATTACCGGGCCATCCAGGATTCGTCCGACGGATCGTTTCTGAAAGCGATAAGTCTTGCCTCGTCCTCGGGTTTTATGTAACCTTCCTCGGCGGCTATACGCGCGACCGTATCGAAATCCGTGAGCGAAACGTTCTTCACCTTCGCCGCCGCGAGATTATCCAGACCTTTTTTCATCCCGTAGGTGAATATGGAAACGATTCCGAGAACCTCCGCTCCTTCTTCGCGGAGAACGTCGACGACTTCGATTACGCTTCCCGCAGTCGATATAAGGTCCTCGACGACCACGACTTTCTGACCTTTTCCGAGCCTTCCTTCGATTCTGTTTTTGCGTCCGTGGTCCTTCGCTCCCGAACGCACGTACCCCATCGGCATTCCTAGGATATGTCCGACTATCGCCGCGTGAGGGATTCCCGCCGTGGAAGTCCCCATAAGAACCTCCGCCTCGGGATAATTCTCCCTTACGAGTTCCGCAAGTCCGTTTTCGACGTCGTTTCTCGCTTCGACCGAAGTAAGCGTAAGTCTGTTGTCGCAATAGACGGGACTTTTGATTCCGCTTGCCCATACGAACGGCTCTTCCGGACGGAAAAACACCGCTTTTATTTTCAAAAGGTCCTTGGCTATAAGTTTTTTCATATTTTTCTCCTTAAAATAACGGAGGAGCCTTTTGGGTTTCCTCCGTTTATCGAATTTATCCGACGAATTCTCTTACGCATCTTCCGTAAGCCTCTCTCGGGTCGTCCGCAAGAGTAATCGGTCTTCCGACGACTATGTAATCCGCGCCGAGATCCCTTGCGAGAGCGGGCGTCGCCACTCGTTTCTGATCGCCGATATCGCCGTCGGCGAATCTCACGCCCGGCGTAACGGTCAGGAACTTCTTTCCGCAGACCTCGTGAATCCTTCTCGCTTCGAGAGGCGAACAGACTACTCCGTCGAGTCCGGAATCGAGCGAATTTCTCGCGTAGGAAGCCACTACGTCCTCCATCGGAAGGTCTATCAGCAATTCCTTGCGCAGAGTTTCCTCGTCGGTGGAAGTAAGCTGCGTTACGGAGATAAGAAGCGGTCTCGTTCCGTCCGGTCTCGCGAGTCCGCGTACGGCCGCTTTCATCATCGCGCTTCCGCCCGCCGCGTGAATGTTGACCATATCGACGTCGAGGGAGGTCAGGACCGCCATAGTCTTTTCGACCGTATGCGGAATATCGTGAAGCTTCAGATCCAGAAACAGCTTATAGCCTCTGCTTTTAAGCTCGCGGACTATTCCCGTTCCCTCCGCGTAAAAGAGTTCCAGTCCGATTTTTACGAAGGGTTTGATTTCTCCGAATTTTTCGAGGAATTCCAGCGTTTTCTTTCCGCTGTCGAAGTCGCAGGCAATGATTACGTCTTTTCCCATATTCGTTTCTCCTTTATTTTTCCGTTATATTTCCGAATCGTTTTCGGTTGCGTTTCCGCTCGTCCGCGTTTTCGTCGGGAAGATTTTATCTTCGGGTTCCGCGGACGGATTTCACGCCCGCCCGATGATTTCCGAAAGGTCGTCGATTCCGTATTTCTCCATAACCTTCGGCAGCTCTTCTACTATATCCCGACAGGCGTACGGGTTCACGAGGTTTTCCGAGCCGATCTCCACCGCCGTCGCTCCCGCGAGCATCATTTCGATTACGTCCTCCGCGCAGGAAATCCCGCCCGTTCCGACGACGGGAATCTTCACCGCCCTGTAAGTCTTATACACCATAGCCAGCGCGACCGGAAATACGCATCTTCCCGAAACTCCGCCCGTTACGTTGGAAAGCAGGGGCTTTCTTTTCTTTATATCAAGTCTCATTCCCACAAGCGTGTTTATGAGACTTACGCCGTCCGCACCCGAAGCCTCCGCCGCTCTCGCTATTTCCGTGATATCGGTAACGTTGGGCGAAAGCTTTACGATTATCGGTTTGCGGACTCTTTTTCTGACCGCCGAAACTACCTCCGCGCAGCTCTCCGCGCTCGTTCCGAAGCTCATTCCGCCGCCGTGAACGTTAGGGCAGCTCACGTTTATCTCCAACCAGCCCACCTCAGGGCATTTATCGAATTTCTCCGCCACTCGGACGTATTCCCCGACGGAAAATCCGCAGACGTTCGCCATTACCTTCTTTTTGAAGAACTTCCGTATCTCGGGAAGCTCTTTTCTTATAACCTCGTCAGCTCCGGGGTTCTGAAGCCCTACGCAGTTTATCATTCCCGACGCGCATTCTGCTATTCTCGGAGTAGGATTCCCGAATCTCGGCTGCTCGGTCGTTCCCTTGAAGGAAAACGTTCCGAGTACGTTTATGTCGTATAATTCCGCGAACTCCTTTCCGTATCCGAAGGTTCCGCTCGCGGGAATTATCGGGTTATCGAGAGTTTCTCCGCAAAGCACGACCTTTGTATTCATCTTTCGTCCTCCTTCGTCAGAATCAGCTCGCTTTTCCTTAAAACCGGACCTTCCCTGCATATCCTCTTGTTTCCGGTCAGGGTTTTGCAGGTGCAGCCCATACACGCTCCGAATCCGCAGCCCATTCTTTCCTCGAAGCTGAGTTGTCCCTCCGTTTCCGAAAGGCGCGCGACGGCTTTGAGCATAGGCTCCGGTCCGCAGGCGTAGAAGTAAGTATAGTCGCCGATTCTCTTCATCGCATCGGTAACAAATCCCTTTTCTCCGTAAGAGCCGTCCGCCGTCGTAACGACTGCCTCCGCGCCGATTTCTCCGAATTCCTTTTCGAAAAAGACTTCCTCGGCTTTATTGAAACCTATTATAACCCTTACTTTCTTTCCCTCCGCCGCAAGCAGCCTTGCCGCCATATAAAGAGGCGGGACTCCCGCTCCTCCGCCGACGAGAATCGGTCTTTCTCCCGAAACCGAAAGCTCGTAACCGTTCCCCAGTCCCGTCAGAATATCGAGTTCCCCTCTTTGCGTTCGGGAAAGAATATCCGTTCCCTTTCCCACGATTTTGTATATAAGGGTAAGCTTTCCGTCTTTCGCATCGCAGACGGACAACGGTCTCCTCAGGTAGCAGCCGTCGATTTTCACGTTTACGAAGCTTCCCGCGCGGCATTCCGAAACGTCTCCTTCGAGGAGGATTTTCATCGTATTTTCCGCAATAAGAACGTTTTCGTTTATTTCGAACAAACCTTTCTTCATCTTCCTTTCTCCGCCGACGAATAAACCTCTTTCCCGTTCACGAAGGTCGCGATATTCCTTCCGAAAACCCTTCTCCCTTCGAACGGCGTGGCTCTGCCTTTACTCAGAAACTCTTCGGGATCGATTTCGTACTCCTCGCCAAGCTCCCAGACCGAAAAATCTCCGACGTTCTCTCCCGACGAAAGCGTTATAAAGTTCTCTTGACTCTTTCCGAAGGGTATCCCGAATCTCCTTCTCGGCTCGACCGCCATAAGCCCGATAAGTCTGTCCGCGGTTATGACGCCCTTCATCACGAGTTCGGTATAAAGCACGGGAAAAGCCGTTTCCAGTCCGACTACTCCGAACGCGCTTCCCGAAAGCCCTCTGCTCTTTTCCTCCGCCGAATGCGGAGCGTGGTCGGTCGCTATCATATCTATCGTCCCGTCCTTTATTCCTTCGATAAGCGCGAGTCTGTCTTTCTCCGAACGCAGAGGCGGATTCATCTTGAACCTTCCCTCCTCGCGGAGGTCGTTTTCGTCCAGAACGAGATAATGCGGAGCCGTTTCGCAGGTTACGTCCGCGCCTCTTTTTTTCGCCTTTCGGATAAGCTCCACGCTCTCCTTCGCGGAAACGTGACAGACGTGGTACTTAACTCCCGTTTCCTCCGCAAGAGCGAGATCTCTCTCTATCTGAAGGTATTCGCTTTCCGGGCAGATTCCCTTATGCCCGTGAGTTTTCGCGTAGATTCCGTCGTGGATATAACCTCCGCGGAGAAGCGATTCGTCCTCGCAGTGCGCGGCGACGATTTTCCCGAGCTTTTCGGCTCTTTCCATAAGAGAAAGCATAGTATCTCTCCTCTGAACGCCCTTTCCGTCGTCGGAATAAGCCACGCAGAGGTCGCTCGTCCCCTCCAGATCCGCCGCGACGAGTCCTTTTTCTCCTACGGTCAAAGCCGCGTAAGGATAGACGTTGATAACCGCGTCCCTTGCGATTATCCCGATTTCCTTGAGAAGGTTCTCTCTCGAATCGGGAACGGGATCGAGGTTAGGCATAGCGCATACCGCCGTAAATCCGCCTCTTGCCGCCGCCATAGTCCCCGTCCTTATGCTTTCCTTATAAAAAAATCCCGGCTCTCTGAGATGTACGTGTACGTCGCAGAAACCGGGAAATACGAAATATTCTTTATCGGAATCGGGGAATACGGGTGCCTTTGAAAAAGAAAACTCCCTTACGAGGCGGCAGCCTCCTTTGATTTTTCCGTGGGTAAGGTCCCTCATTTTTCCTCCGCGCAAAACGTCCTCGGTCAATATTTCCGTCCGGAAGGTCGTTTCGCCTTTTGCCCAAATTTTTTCCATTATACCCCACGAAAAGAAAACCGTCAAGCGTTTTTAAGCAAAAAATCCGACTCGTTTTTTACTCGCGAACAGAACGAGGACAAAAAAATACCTCGCGTAAAGCGAGGTAATGGAGCGGGAGACGGGATTCGGACCCGCGATATCTGCCTTGGCAAGGCAGCGCTCTACCACTGAGCCACTCCCGCATAAATATTGGCGCCTCAGGTAGGGTTCGAACCTACGACCCTTCGGTTAACAGCCGAATGCTCTGCCGCTGAGCTACTAAGGCAAACATTATAATCGCTGGTGGGAGCAAATAGACTCGAACTATCGACCTCACGCTTATCAGGCGTGTGCTCTAACCAACTGAGCTATGCTCCCACAGTGGTGGAGGTAAGCGGGATCGAACCGCTGACCCCCTGCTTGCAAGGCAGGTGCTCTCCCAGCTGAGCTATACCCCCACGACGGAACGACACCTACGGTCGAATCTCCAATCGCCCCAAGTGCCTGTTAATAATATCACTTTCTCGGATTTCTGTCAACTGTTTTTAGGAAAAACATATCGGCATTTTTTTGTTTTTGCCTCGGACTTGGCCCGTCCGGACGCGGCTGCAAAACGATTCCCGCGAAAGCCGCCGCTCCCGAGAGCAGCCTGCTTATTTTACCATATAATCCGGCAAATATCAACGATTTCGCAAAGAATTCCGTCGGAATATTTTCGTTTTTGCGAAAGCTCCTTCGGGTGAATCCGAGGCTCGCGCAGAAACGCGCCCCGACCTTTACGGACGGGGCTTACTGCTTTTCAGTCGTCCTTCCGGTCTTCCTCGGAAGTTTCGGGTTTCTCGCCCTTGATGACGTTTTTCGCGCGGTCCTTGCTTTCTTTAAGCTCGCGGTTGCTGTCCCTGAGTTTTTCGGAAAGGTCTCTGACCTTATCTTTATAACTGTCCAGCGATTCGCCCACTCTCAGGGAAGCCGCCACGAGGGAAAGGAAGAAGTGATTGCGCTCGCGGTACTTCTTTTTGACGTCCCCGACGGTCTCCTTGAATTCCTCGTAGCGCACGAGAAGTCCGTTCTTTTTCGCGAAACTTCTTATCTTCACGACGAGGTTGCAGGAATACACGACGTCCAGAATAAACACGCCGAAGAACACTCCCAATATAAACGAGAAGGAAAGATTCTCCGAATACCACCTGATCGCGTCTATTATATAAGGATTTACGAAGAAATAATAAATCGTTCCGAGAGCCGCCCATATAACGAAAAAGAGCGGACAGATTATTCCCTTATAGTTGAGCCATCGTTTGCTGTAATCCCAGAGCTTGACTTTAAAGCCTTTTATGAAAATCAATCCGCCGATAAGCTCGATGAGCGTCATAACGCAGCCTATTCCGAAAAACAGGACGACCGCGTGAACGAATTGGTTGGGGAAGGTAAAAAGTCCGTCCAGAAGGGATATGCTGTAAAGCGCGCAAAGTCCGAAGCCGTATATGGGAAGATACGGCCCGTTAAGGAATCCGGGATTCACCCATTTTCTTTCGACGTTGCTGGGCTTGAAGCGTCTGTAAAAGAACTCCATTACCCAGCCGAAGGTCGAACCTATGAAGAACAGAAAAACGTACAGCAGAAAAACGTTCATAAAAAAGCTCCCGCGGTTTCCGGCTCAGAAACTTACCTTTCCGATAATCGATTCGCAGAGCGAGTCGACTTTTTCTTCGGCTTCTTTTATTTCGGAAAGAGCCTTTTCGACGAAAGCCTCGTCCTCTATCGCGGAAAGGTTGATTTTGACGTTATAAACCGCGCTCCAGAAGGCGGTGTTAAGGCATCTTATGCCCACGCATACGTCTGAAAGCGCATATTTGTCGCCTTTCTCAAACATAACCGCCGCGTACTCGCAAAGAAGGGAATAAGCCTTTTTCGCTACCTCCGCAGGCGGGACTGTCGCGCCCTTATAGGCCTCCTGAATCTTTTGTTTTCTGAAAGCCTTTTCCTCTTCGGTGTTTTTGGGATTTTTCATCGCGTCCATAACGACGTTGAAGGCATTGGAATCCTCCTCTATGAGCGCGTTGAATCTGTCGGCTTCCTTTTCTCCGATTTCGGCGATTTTCATTATCGCGGCGTCGGTTTCGATACCTTTCTTACTCTGTTTTCTTACGGTCATATTGGCTACCATAGCGAAAAGGCTCACGCCCAGCGCGCCGTTCAGAGCCGCAACGCTTCCGCCGCCCGGGACGGGGATATCCTTGCTGAGTTCGCGGCAGAATTCCGTTACCTGCATTTTATATAATTCCATATTCGTATCCTTCCTTATGAAAATTCGTATCTTTACAAAAATTGCGGACACAAAAGAATGTATCCGCAATTATGAATAAACCCGTAATTATTTTTTGATGGGTTCGAGGTGAGCCGTGAAGTGACGAAGCACGGGCGGTTCCCAGGTGATGCGGTATCCGCTGACGTTTGCCGCGCGGTTCTTGATGGCGATAAGGGCGTCGGCGATGATATCGAGGTGAGCCTGAGTATAAACTCTTCTCGGGATAGCGAGTCTCGTGAATTCGAAATCCGCTTTAAGCTGCTCCTTGGTATCGGGGTCGTTTCCGAGCATAAAGGAACCTATGTCGCAGGCTCTGATTCCGGCTTCGATATAAAGCTCGATAGCGAGAGCCTGAGCGGGGAATTCGTAATACGGAATCTGAGGAAGCAGCGCCTTTGCGTCCACGAAAACGCCGTGTCCGCCTACGGGAGACTGATAAGCTATTCCCGCTTCGTCGAGACGTGCGGCAAGATACTGCATCTGACCGAGTCTGTACTTGAGATAATCCTCGTTAATGCCTTCGTAAAGACCTACCGCGAGAGCTTCGAGGTCGCGTCCGCTCATACCGCCGTAAGTAACGAATCCTTCGTAGGAAATACAGCGTCCCTGAACGGTCTGGAAGAGGTCCTTGTTATCCTTGACGCCGATAAGGCCGCCCATATTCACGATAGCGTCCTTCTTGCTGGACATAGTGAACATATCGCCGCAAGCGAACATAGCCGCTACGATTTCCTTTATGGACTTATCCTTGAATTCGGGTTCTCTCTGTTTGATGAAAGCCGCGTTTTCCGCATATCTTGCGGCGTCGATACATACGGGGATTCCGTACTTGTGAGCGATTGCCGAGGTTTCGCGCATATTTGCGACGGAAACGGGTTGACCGCCCGCGCTGTTGTTGGTAACGGTGATGATAATAACGCCGATGTTCTTTGCTCCGTGCTCTTCGATGAGCTTAACGAGACGCTCGTTATCCATATTGCCCTTGAAGTCCGCGTAGCTGCTTACGTCGAGAGCCTGAGGGTTAACGCAGTCGATAGCTCTCGCGCCGGCGAGTTCGACGTGCGCTCTGGTGGTATCGAAGTGCATATTCGCGATAGAGAACTTACCTTCTCCGAGAAGAATGGGAAGAAGGACTTTTTCCGCCGCTCTGCCCTGATGAACGGGCTGAATCATCTGATATCCGAATATATCGCGTGCGGCAGCGACTACGTTGCGGTAGGATTTCGCGCCCGCGTAGCTTTCGTCGCCGCGCATAACGCCCGCCCACTGCTCAACGCTCATGGCGTTCGTTCCGCTGTCGGTAAGAAGGTCGATATAAACGTCGTCGCTGTTAAGCGCAAAAACGTTATAATGAGCCGCTTTGATCTTTTCGATACGTTCCTCACGGGTAAGCATCTTAATCGGTTCAACGCTTTTAATTCTGAAAGGTTCCGGTATGTATTTCATAACAGAAATCTCCTTATATAAATATTTTTATATACTCAGTATAAACCAATTTCCCGAATTTTGCAATCCTTTTTACCCGAATTCGGGGCATAGAAAGCTTATTTCGTTTTTACTCGTTTACTCGTTAAATCGAACGGGCGTTTTTTTCGGATAACGGGGACGCTTTATTCCGCGGAACTTCTCCTTTTTCTTTAAACCGTTGACAACGGGGGAAAAAAGTGATATAGTAAATCGAATACGACGCGGCGGATACGAACCGCGTTACTCTGCGAGGTACTTATGAATAACGTTACAATCTTCCGGCACCCTCTCATTCAGCACAAGGTTGCTCTTTTAAGGAATAAGAACACCGATACCAAGCTTTTCCGCGAACTTATCAACGAGATCACGATGCTTATGGCTTACGAAGCCCTGAACGATATCCCCACCCGTCCCGAACAGGTCGAAACTCCTCTCGAAATCTGCACTCAGCAGGTAATCAAGGAAGATATACTGGCTATCGTTCCCGTTCTTCGGGCAGGTCTCGGAATGGTAGGCGGAATCCTTTCCCTTTTCCCGCACGCAAAGGTCGGTCATATCGGCGTTTACCGCGACCACGAAACCCTCGAGCCTCAGCAGTATTACTGCAAGCTTCCCGAGCATATGGACGAAAAGCTCGCTCTCATAGTCGATCCTATGCTTGCTACGGGCGGTTCTGCCAACGCTGCGATAAAGATTATCAAGGACACGGGCTGCAAGCATATCAAGCTTATGAACATAATCTGCGCTCCCGAGGGAATCGAAGCCGTTACCGGAGCCAATCCCGACGTTCAGATTTACTGCGCCTGCGAAGACAGATGCCTTAACGAACACGGATACATTCTCCCCGGTCTCGGCGACGCGGGCGACAGAATCTTCGGTACGAAGTAGAATCTCCGATACGAAACAGAATCCTCGGTACGAAACAGAATCTCCGACACGAAACAGTCCGAATTCTCGAGAATCACCCGAAACCGTATTCCGGACTCAACTGCGGCCTGCCCGAAAAGGCGGACCGTTTTTCGTATATATTCCTCGGCTTTTCGTATATATTTCCTGTCGGAAAGTTTCTTTTATCCCTCGTGGAGAGCTTTTTTATCCCTCGTTTTTATAAATTAACGAAAAACAGCCTCTTTTGGCGAAAAACGGAAGCTTTTCGTTATTGACTAAATCCCGTAAGCGTGATATACTTATAGGCATCAAGGAAGTTAACTCAATCCTCATGTTGAGATATAATCCTCCCCCTTTTCTCCCCACATATACCCGTGTGGGGACTTTTTTTGTCTTTTTTTCGTTTTATCCGCACGGACTTTCGTTAATTCATAAATAAGTCGGCGTCAAAAAACGAAAAACCGAAAAAATCGGCGAAAATCGGCGTTTTTTCCGTAAAAAACCTCCTGCAATCGTTTGACTTTATTAACCGAATGTTATAAAATAGAATGGTATTTTTATTAAAAACCGACCTACGGAGGTAATTACCGATGGGAATTCACGGCTCGTCACGCTGCGTTTTATCCGGTAAGGCAGACTGTTTTTTCTGCCGGTTTTTAAAGTGCGATTCTACCGAAAGACTTTAAAGTCCCATAGCGTAAAAGCTGCGGGGCTTTTGCTTTTTCGTAGGAGCGATTCGGTTATTGGCGGTAAAGGATTCCGTTCCGAGCAAATCGGTTCGGGTTCGTTTACCGGATAATAATATATTTACCCGGAGGGAAAAAATGGAAAACCAGACAACACAAAAGAAAGGTTTCGGCGGATGGCTTGAAAAGACGTTCTCCATAACCGAACGCAACTCGACGGTAAAAACCGAGATCATTGCCGGTCTTACGACCTTCTTCGCAATGTGCTACATCGTTATCGTCAATCCCAACTCCATCGCCGGTTCCGCGGAAGCGAATCCGGAAATCTGGAACTCCGTATACGTCGGCGGAACGATTGCCGCCGTCATCGGAACGCTCCTTATGGCGTTCGTCGCAAAAAGGCCTTTCGCTCAGGCAGCCGGAATGGGTCTCAACAGCTTCTTCTTCGTATCCTTTATTCTTCCCGCTATGAACAGCAACGGCGCTCTCGACGCCAAGGACGCTTACGGCGCGGGACTCGTGATTATCCTTATCTCGGGTATAATCTTTATGCTTCTCTCCGTGACCGGTCTGAGAAAGCTCATCGCCACGGCTCTTCCCGATTGCCTCAAGAAAGCCATTTCCGCGGGTATCGGTCTGTTCATCGCCTTCCTCGGCGCAAAGAGCGCGGGACTCGTTCAGGATAATATGTACACCTTCGTTCAGATAACCGACTTCACGAAGATCGTCGATCAGGCTTCCTGGGCAAGCATAGGCGCGCCCGTTATCTCGGCGTTCCTCGGTCTTATTCTCATCGCGGTATTCGCCAAGAGCAAACTCGGTTTCCTCAGAAAGGGCAGCATTATTCTCGGTATCGTCATTACGTCCGTTCTCTATTATCTTATGACCTGGACTCTTCCCTCCTTCGATATGTCCAACACCGGCAAGATGTTCTCCGACTTCGCGGCCATCGGTTTCTCGGCGTTCAAGCCCGAAAGCTGGAAGCTTGCGTTCGACGGCGTGACCTTAGGTTCGGTATTCTCGGTACTTATGACGATGGTAGGTTTCCTCCTCGTCGATATGTTCGACACCATCGGAACTCTCTACGGAACCTGCTCTCAGGCGGGTATGCTTAACGAAAACGGCGATCCCGACAGACTCGACCAGTGTCTTCTCTGCGACTCCATCGGTACGGTTGCGGGCGCTATGCTCGGAACCAGCACCATCACCACCTTCGTGGAATCGGCTTCCGGCGTTGCCGAAGGCGGAAGAACGGGCTTCGCGAGCGTTATCACGGCTCTCGGACTTCTTCTCTGTCTTTTCCTCAGTCCTCTCGCTATGCTCATTCCGAGCGTTGCGACAGCACCGGCTCTTATGTACGTAGGCGTTCTTATGCTCAGGAACTTCGCGAGCGTGGATATGTCCGACATTCGTTTTGCGGTTCCGTCCTTCCTTACGATGTTCTTTATGCCTATGACCTACTCCATCTCCAACGGTATCGGCGTAGGCGCGATCGCGTACGTTCTCATCACTCTCCTTACCGGAAAGTACACCAGAAAGGATATCGTGGTTACGGTCATCGCGATTCTCTTCGCTCTTCGTTTCGCATTCGTTTCGATGTAAGCGATTTTAAAGGATTCTTAAAAGCGGGAGGCTCGTTCTTCCGCTTTTTCTTTGCGCTTTTATAAAATGAAATATCCGTCTGCGTTTTCTTTGAAAAGTGCGGACGGATTTTTTCTTTCGTCCGTCTTTAATAAGGTAAGAAGTATTTTTGCCGACAGACAAAGGAGGAACAAATGGTTTTCGGAAAACAAATCAACCGTTATTACCTGAAATACGCGCCGTGGCTGATACTCGGGCTTCTCGCGCTTATCGCGGTGGACGTCTTCCAGATGGAGATTCCCAAGATATACCGTATGGTAATAAACGGAATTCACGACGGCTACGTAATAGAAGACGGATTTTATTACGTTTTCGACGCGCAGTTTCTTTTGGAAAAGGTCTGCATTCCCATCTTCGTTATAATCGTCGTTCTGATGAGCGGACGATTCTTGTGGAGAATATGCTTTTTCGGCACGGGCTTCAAGGTCGAGAGAGATTTGAGGAGCCGTCTTTTCGATCACTGCAAGGACCTTTCCCTTCAGTTTTATCAGAAGAACAAGGTCGGAAATCTTATGTCGCTTTACACCAACGACCTCGAAACTCTTCAGGACTGTTTCGGCGGCGGTTCGATGGAGTTTTTCGACGCGGTATTCTTAGGTTCTCTCGCAATCTACAATATGGCGAGAATGAATCCCGTGCTTATGGCTCTTTCGCTCATTCCTATGGCTTGTATGCTCACGATGTCCTTCGTCATCGGCAAGTATCTCACTGTAAAGTGGAATACCCGTCAGGAAGCCTTCTCCGACCTCTCGGACTTCTCTCAGGAGAGTTTTTCGGGCATAGCGGTAATCAAGGCTTTCGTCAAGGAATACAAGGAGCTTCTCGCCTTCAACAGGCTCAACTCGCAGAACGAAAACGCAAACGTGGCTTATACCAAGCTCTCCGCCCTGCTCAACGTCCTCAATACTCTCTTCATAGAGTCCGTAACCTGCGTAATTCTGGGCTACGGCGGCTATCTCGTGTACACGGGAGTATTCAACGCCGGTCAGCTTATGGAATTCATAGGCTATTTCAACGCCCTCGTCTGGCCGTTTATGGCGATTGCAGAGCTTATAGAAATGGCGTCCAAGGGAAAAGCCTCCCTTAAAAGAGTCTCCGACCTTCTCGAAACTCCTGTCGACGTAAAGGACTCCGAAAACGTCGCCGAAACCGAGAACGGAATCCGCGGCGAAATCGAATTCCGTCATCTTACCTTTACCTACCCGGGGGGCGACTACGAAGCTCTTCACGACGTTTCGTTCAGAATCGAGGCGGGCGAAAACGTAGGTATCATCGGCAAGACCGGATCGGGAAAAACCACCGTTGCCGACCTCCTTCTCCGTACCTACAACGTTCCCGACGGTACGCTTTTCGTGGACGGAAGGGACGTGAACACCATTCCCATAAAGTTCCTTAGGAATTACGAGGCTTACGTCCCGCAGGATAACTTCCTTTTCAGCGACACCATCGAAAACAACATCGGTTTCGCCTTCGACAACGTAAACGGAGCGGCTGCCGAAGAAGCTGCCAGAATGTCCGACGTTCACGACAACATCGTCGAATTCCATAACGGTTACCAGACCGTACTCGGCGAAAGAGGCGTTACCGTTTCGGGCGGACAGAAACAGAGAATCTCCATTGCCCGCGCGATAATGAAAGACTCGTCCATACTTATCCTCGACGACTCGGTTTCGGCGGTCGACACCGATACCGAAAAGGTGATTCTCGGGAATCTCGCAAGAACCCGTAAGGGCAAGACTACCGTCCTCATCGCGCACAGGATTTCCACGGTCAGGAATATGGACAAGATAGTTTTCCTCGACGAAGGAAGAGTCGAAGCCGTAGGTACTCACGAGCAGCTCGAAGCAAGCTGTCCCGAATACAGGAAAATGGTCGACCTTCAGCGTCTCGAAGACCAACACAGGGAGGTGAACGGTTAATGCTCGAATACTATCCGCTTCTCGTCGTCGGCGGTCTTATCGGAATAGTCACGACGATACTCATAATAGCCTACTCAACGATGAAGGACAAAGCCGAAGCCATAGGTTTCGACCGTAAAATGAAGGACGGCGAACTTATCCGCAGGCTCATCGGCTACGCAAAGCCTTTCTCGAAGAATTTCTTTGCGGTTATGCTGATTATGCTCGTTTCTGTCGCCTTTTCGATAGCCTCTCCTCTTATGGTTTCGGATATCGAAGGAATGATGCGGCAGAATTTCGCTCTCGACGACCTTATAAGCAAGGTAATAATCTACGGAGTCCTTCTCGTTATTTCTCTTATCGGCTCCTACGTCCAGGCCGTGATTCTTCAGATAACCGGACAGAAGATAGTTTCCAGTATAAGAGAAGACCTTTTCTCGCATATAGAGAGTCTTTCTCACGGACAGCTCAACAAAATGCCCGTCGGAAAGCTCGTTACGCGCGTAACCAACGACACCAACGCCATTTCGGTGATGTTCACCAATATCATAGTCAACCTCATTCAGAACTGCTTCGTAGTCGTTGCGGTCTACATCGCGATGATGTGCATAAATCAGGCTCTGACTCTTATGATATCCTGTTTCGTTCCGTTCATAGTGCTGTTTTCCGTCCTTTTCAGGAAGTTTTCGAGAAGGGCGCACAGACGCGTAAAGGACAGAACCACCGATATAAACACCTTCCTTTCGGAGAACCTCTCGGGAATGAAGATCATTCAGATTTTCAACCGCGAAAACAAGAAGATGAACGACTTCTCCGAGAAGAACGAAGCTCTCTACAAGGCTCAGCGCAATCAGATTCTCGTTTTCGGCGTGTTCCGTCCGATAATCTATGTGCTCTACATCTCGACGATTCTGTGTCTGTTTTTCCTCGCCGGAAAGGGCTACATAGACGGCATAACCTTCTTCGGACAGACCATAACCGACCAGACCGTCGTCGCGTTTTATATGTACATCAACCGCTTCTACAACCCCATTCAGAATCTCGCCGAGCAGTTCCACAGGCTTCAGTCCGCGTTCGCCTCTGCGGAGAAGATTTTCACCATTCTCGATATGCAGCCCGAAGTTATCGACGCGCCCGACGCCGTTGACCTTGACGAAGTCAGGGGCGACATCGAATTCCGTCACGTATGGTTCTCGTACGTTCCCGACGAATGGGTGCTTAAAGACGTTTCCTTCAGTATAAAAGCCGGTCAGACCGTCGCTTTCGTCGGAGCCACGGGTTCGGGAAAAACGACTATTCTCTCGCTTCTCTGCCGGAATTACGACATTCAGAAGGGCGAGATTCTTCTCGACGGCGTAAACATCAACAAAATCAGAATCTCCTCGCTCAGAAAGCATTTCGGACAGATGCTTCAGGACGTATTCCTTTTCGCGGGCACCGTCCGCAGCAATATAGTTCTCCGCGACGAATTCTCCGACGACGAAATAAACGAAGTCTGCCGCTACGTCAACGCCGACAAGTTCGTCTCGAAGCTTCAGAACGGTCTCGACGAAGAGGTCCGCGAGCGCGGCAACAACTTCTCCGCCGGTCAGCGTCAGCTCCTTTCCTTCGCCCGCACGATAATCCATCGTCCCGAGGTAATGATTCTCGACGAAGCTACCGCAAACATCGACACCGAAACCGAGGTTCTCATTCAGGATTCGCTCGAGAGGATGATGAACATCGGCACGATGATAATCGTCGCGCACAGGCTTTCGACCGTCCAGCACGCGGACAACATCATCGTCCTTTCCGACGGCAAAATCATAGAGCAAGGCTCGCACAACGAGCTGCTCGAGAAAAAGGGCCGTTATTACGGGCTTTATATGCTCCAGTACGACAAAAAACGCATTTCCGAGGGCATCGAAAACACCATCTGACACGCTCGGAAATCCGAGAGAAAAAAGCAGTCCGCTTCTTTGTTGAGAGGCGGACTTTTTTTGCTTTTGATTATATTATTTAATATTAAATTAACGGTAAGTTCATCGAAAAAATCGTGATTTTACGCACTTAAAGGCTTGATTTTCGACCGATTCCCGTCCGTTTTAGGGCAATTTTCCGACCGTTTTCAGAAGATTTCCGTACCCTTACCCCGTAAATCCGTCGAAAATTTCAGCCTCGGCTTTTCGGCAAAGTATATATATTTATTCAATTTATGTAATATTTATACAAAAACCGCAAACGTAAATCCGCAAAATCCGGCTCTCATCGCAGATTCGTCGTTTACCTCAGAAATCGGTTTTTGTCGGCGAGCTATAACCTTCCCGCAAGAATCGATTTCCGTCGGCAGACTAATACTTTGCCGCGAGAATCGTTTTCCGTAAAAAAGTCAAAATTTTGCCGTAACAAAAGGTTTATGTCGGGAAGTAGAATCCTCCCATAACAATCGGTTTTCGCGGAAAAGTCCAAATTTTGCCGTAATAATCAGTCTTTATCGGCAGGTCAGAATTTAATTGAGAGAATCGTTTTCCATCGAAAAATCAAATTTTCATCGCTTCACCGCGAGAATCAGCTTCCGTTGGCAGATTCATCGTTTTGTCGTAAGAATCGGCACTAATCTGTAAGTCAGAATCCACCATAACAATCGGTTTTCGTATGCAGATTCATCGTTTTGTCGTAAGAATCGATATTCATCGGTGGACTTATCGCTTTGTCGCTAAAATGCAATTTGCACTTGTGAATTTATCTCTTCACTGCGAGAATACAATTGGCGGTTGCGGCGATTCCGTCCCCCTCCCCAATCATTCCCAAACCTTCCGTCGTAGTCGCGCCGACGTTCACGCGGGCGGGGGAAAGGTCGAGGACGGCGGCGATATTTTCTTTCATTTGCGTAATATAGGGGAACATTTTCGGTTTTTCGGCGATAATCACTCCGCTGACCGACAACGGAATCAAGTTCTTCCTATCCAGTATCCGCCGCACACGCAGAAGCAGAGTCATCGACGAAATCCCTTCGTATTCGTCGTCGCTGTCGGGGAAAAGCACTCCGATGTCCCTCTCACCCGCCGCCGAAAGCAGCGCGTCCATTATCGCGTGAATCAGAACATCCGCGTCGGAATGACCTAAAAGGCCTTTTTCGTAGGGTATCTTCACGCCGCCGATAATCAGGTCCCGACCGTCAACCAGCCTGTGAGCGTCGGCTCCCATTCCGCAGAAAACCGAATTCCCGTCCCCCGCGTAGGTAATCTTTACGTTGTTCCTGTCGCCCGCAACGAGATTCGGAATCCTTCCGGACTTACAGAAAACCGTTCCGTCGTCCGTCCTCGACGCAGAATTGCCCATATATGCGGACATTATTTCGCGGTAAATAAATGCCTGAGGCGTCTGAACGAGAGCTACGTTGTCCCTTTCTACGGGCAGAGGCCTGCCGCCCGCAATGTTCATATAGACCGAATCCACGGGAGTTACGAAGGGAATCGCGCTCCCCTTTCCCCGAGCTTCGCGGATAAGAGTCAATATCAGCTCCTTCTTCAGAAAAGGTCTCGCTCCGTCGTGAATCAGCACCACTTCGCACCTTCTGTCCAGCGCGTTAAGCCCCGAAATCACCGAGAGAGTCCTCGTTTCCCCTCCGAGAGCGTAGCTTATTCTGTCGTTCCGTCCGAAAAGCATTTCGAATTTCTTCCTGCGCTCGGCGTCGGTAACTATAACTATCTTAGCCACGCATTCCGTTTCGAGAAAAGGAAGCACGGCTCCTTCTATTACCGTCCTTCCGTCCGCTACGGACAAGAGCTTATCCGAGCCGAACCGACTGCTTTCGCCGGCTGCGACTATTACCGCGCAAACGAGTCCTTCGTTTGTCATCAGACTTTACCTCCTTCCGAAAATTCCCGCAGAGCGAGCTATTCGCTTATGACTTCGTACATCTTGTCGGCTTCGTCTTTACGGACGGATTCCTTGAGCATAAGAACCCTGAATACGAATTTTCCGCTCATATAGCTTATCGAAACCACGTCGCCTTCTTTAAGCTCGCTCGAAGGCTTGGCGGACCGTCCGTTAAGCTCGACCTTCCCACTTTCGCATACTTCCTTCGCGACCGTGCGCCTCTTCAGTATTCTCGAAACCTTCAGGAATTTATCCAATCTCATTTTTACTCTCCTTATCACGCGAAAATCCATCGCGAAAAGCTGTCGTTAAAAGCTATGGCGAAAAGCTGTCACGGAAATCTATCGCAAACATCTGCCGCAAAAATCAGCTGCGGAAATCGTCGCTTTTTTCGATTATACCAAAAAAAACGCCCGCGGTCAAGCGTTATCGGTTGCGGGAGAAAGAACGGGAGATTTCTCGGTTGCGGAAGAGAGAATGGAATATTTCGCAGAATAACGGGGGGTACGTAGGGGTTTACTCGAAATACGAATCGGGACGGCAGGGGCAGGGGAAGTTTCGCAAAATAAAAGCGCGGGAGCCTCATCTGCCCGACAAAATCATCGGGATTTTCCACCGAAAAAAGCCGAAATCAACGGGATTTTCCGCCCGTAAAGCGAACGAAGACTCCGCTAAAAAACTTTTGAAAATTCAGCCGAAAATCGTTGACAAATCCGCAGAATCTGCTATAATAGGGAGGTCGTTTAGGGGTATCGCCAAGCGGTAAGGCAACGGACTCTGACTCCGTCATCGTTGGTTCGAATCCAGCTACCCCTGCCAAGTTGCGGATTATCCGAGAGGATAGTCCGTTTTTTTCGCCTTTTTTCCGAAAATCGATTCGCTTTTCTCCGAAAAGAATATCAGTCCTACCGAAAAGAATATCAGTCCTACCGAAAAGAATATCAGTCCTACCGAAAAGAATATCGGACTTAAAAATGAGTCCGACCCGTCATCGGACTCATCTGAAAAAGCTTTTCGTATTTCCGCGGCAGTAGCTTTTTTATTGCACCGCAGGGTTGTTTCGTTATATTGTGGGTTTTTATAACATGGATTTTTCGTTATACCGCAGGTTTATTTTTATTTATTGCAGTTATTTCGCTATACCGCAGGTTCTTATAACACAGGTTTATTTCGTTATATTGCAAGCTTATTCGTTGTAACGTAGGTTTATTTCGCTATACCGTGCCGGAAACGGTCAGAATCGTCGTCCCGGGAGTTACCGTGTACGCGCCCGTGGTCGGATCCTGCGTAAAAGTCGCCGCGGGAACCGTTATCCTTCCCGCAACCGTCGAAAATACGCCCGTCAACCCGTCGTAAGCGTAATCCGTTACCGCAGTCAGAATCGAACCGTTAAGGCTCGCGGTGAGATTTCCGAGTATCGGATTGAAAGTGTCGCGCACAACGATATTGTCCGAAACGTCGGCTTCGCTGTTTCCGTAATTCTGAATCACGAAGGTATAGGTCAGAGTTCCCGTTCCGCTTACCGTGGAAGGGTCCACGCTCTTTACTATCGCAAGGTCGGGATCGGTCGAAGCCGTTACCGTCGCCGCCGCGGAAAGAGGCGAGGTTATGCCCGTCCCGCTTACCGTAGCCGTGTTTTCTATCGTAGAACCTACCGCCTGCGGTGCGTATGCGGTCAAGGTCGCTTCGTATACTATCGCAGCGTTTCCTCCCGCAGGAACGGTGATGCCCGTTATAACCAGAGGCGGTCCCGCGGTTACCGAAGGAGTCGCCTGAAGTATGCCGTTCACGTAATACTTCACCGAACCCGCCGAATACGCAAGCGGATATACCGTAGTCGAATTTACCGGGTAGCCGCCGAGATTATCGGAAACCGTTATATCCGTAAGCGGCGTCGCGCCGGAATTTACGAGATTTATCACGTAAGTCATCGCGTCGTTCTGCGAATAATCGCTTAAAACCGCGTCTTTCGTCGCCGATAATGCCTCTACGAGATTTCCGATAGTCGTGTTGGAATTTATCGTTCTGTCGTTATATGAAAGCTGAGCCTGATTTGTAAACTGAGCCATCTTTTACCTCCTTAGCGTCTTTTCAGAGAGTACCCTCTGCTTTATTATATGTTTTCCGCGCCGTGAGGTGATTACTTTCCGCTTTCTTTCGAGAAACCGGCGTGACGCCGGACCCATTGGCTTCGCGACGCCCGAAAAATTCTGAAAATCCGAATTGACAGACCGCCCGGCGTGACGCCGGACCCATTGGCTTCGCGACGCCCGAAAAATTCTGAAAATCCGAATTGACAGACCGCCCGGCGTGACGCC